>Ga0114966_10000399_pt1 | contig 42721 bp, 33 predicted proteins | sample M_130207_XF_Meta_FD_87029 | JGI IMG/M metagenome (GOLD analysis project Ga0114966, IMG submission 87029) | Freshwater microbial communities from Lake Montjoie, Canada to study carbon cycling - M_130207_XF_MetaG | ecosystem: Environmental > Aquatic > Freshwater > Lake | place: Lake Montjoie... | reverse complement strand
GGGGGTATATACCCCTTCCCGAACTTCAAATAGACTGGGTAGACTTTATAGCACAGTGTGTATATGGAAGGTCTAATAACTTTGTTCGAGCATTTATGAAGCGTTATATTATAACGGACACTCTTATTAATAGGGATCACGAAGCGCGTCTGCGAAGAGTTGTATTGGATATACTTAAAAGAACTGCCACAAGAAATAGCCCTGAAGAAGCCAAACAATTTCTTAGAGATATGTGGGAGACACATATTTCGCTAGACGAAAATGACTCAGATACATATGAACTTCTCGTATTGTTTATAGATACAGAAGCATTACATAGAATGTTTGAAAATGAGGTAGAATATAATCAAAGTGGTCGCGTTAAGTCTTCGCATAAACGGTCAAGTAGAGCAAGAAATATAGGCGTGAGAAGCAATCGAAGACAGCGGCAAGGTTCTGTAAGCTCCGCTAATTATAACGGTGGAGGAAGGCGCGGGCGCAGGCGCACACGCAAATATCAAACGACAAGAAAGTCTAAGTGTGGGGGAGGTGACGGGCGTGACGGACGTGACGAATATAGACGACACGATTATATATCGCAGAAACCACAGTTACCTGAAGAATGGATGAGGAAATGTAACGATGGTAAATGGGAAGAATTATCCAAAGTAAAAGATAAAGATGGCAAAACTGATGTAGCTGAAATCGAAAATGAAGTTCACGGGGTTCGTGGAGGATTTATTACTCCTTCCTCTAACCCTCATTCTAAACGGTTATCGTCAGGGAGATACTTGCAATTTAATTGGAAAGGAGACCCATCTGTTCACGCAAATATTATAACGAATATAAAATATATAGGAAAATATGCAAAATGTGAACTTGAAAAACGTCGACCAAAAAAAGCTAATTTTACTCACGAATTTAGTACTTATAGATAATATTAGGCATAGGTAGCACGATGCGGGGTGATGCAGTGTGATGCGGTGCCACGCTTACTTACTTTAGATATGCATCGCGGTATTTAGGGAATCCGATTTTTGCAAGTAATTGGAGCTGGCGCATCGTCATCGCCATACTTCCTCCCGAGTGCCCGACCTGCATATTGTATTGAACGGATTCAACAACCATGTCCCCGCGACTAAACATAAATCCTTCTCCTCGAGGTGGTTCATATATCGACAGGTAAGTCCATACATCGATTTCCTGCCTGATGATTTCAGCTTTTTCTTGTGATAGAACAACGGCATTCATAGCATCGCGAAGCATATCGGCTGCCCAAGTATCGCCCAAAAACGATAGATCGAGAGCGGCGACTTCTTGGAGGCTGCGAGGATATTTGGATTCTTCTTCTTGGGCTTCGGCGCGAGGAGTAGGAGGGATCTCGGCGTCAATATCTTCAGCAGCGATGATAGCGGCAGCAATAAGAGATTCGAACGACATTTCGGGGTTGTTTGATTGAGCGGGTGTGTGTTTGGATTAGTTTTCTATATTCTATTTATTGGCTTTTACTCATTTCAATTTTGTGACACGGATTGAAATGAATATATGAATATATAAAAATAAGTTTTATTATTTCAGTGTTATTTTCGCTATTATCTTCTAGACCTGTGTGTTTTTTTTAGATGTCTTTGTGGTCGTCGCGTTCTTCTTCCTCTTTCTCCTCTTCCTCGTCGTCCTCCTCCTCTCCCTGAACTTCCCCAACTTTTAGGACTACTGTTATCTTCTTCTTCTTCTCCTTTGAAATAATACATAGGGCTAGGATTACGACTACGTGTACGTCTATTTCTAGAACTATACGTCGGTGTATGTCTCGGGCTTGGGCTACGCGGGCTATGCGGACTACGTGGGCTAGTTCTATGCGTACTTCGCCCTCGCCTCATTGAATCAACCATAGCATCATACTCTTCCATTGAGCTGATACCCGATATACTAAACGGAATTCTCGCTGCGGTATTAAGGTCTCTATCTATTCCAGCATTCATAGCGATTTGACACGTAACGCATCTACAACTCCGTGGTTCTGTATTTGCTTTCGCGTGTCTTTCTGTAAAAATTTTAGATTTCGGGCGAAGGGCTTCTAAAAAAGAAGAAAAATAAGAAGATTCCATTCGTTTCCCCATCATAATTCGCATCGCCTTATCGTGTTTCATTTCGCTGACACTGACACCTTTACTACTCATTTGGCTTAATGGTGCCACCGATACACTTATCTCACTAGCAATAGTTCTCAAAGCATCGCTAAATCTCACCTCTACTTGGTAAATAACTTTATCTGCAAAAGTTGCCGGTAATCCGAATTGACAACCCCCTAAAAACATTTGCAAATTGCGTTTCAAATTTTCACTATTTTCAACAGCCACGCGTGGGGCGGCAGTTTTCGCCGCGCTTGGATTGCGTAATTTTGCACAAAGATGGTGTAATCTATGCGACACAACATCTTCAAAATAACAGCGCTCGAAAGCGTCGACAAGCATTATAATATATCGTTTCTGTTCCCACGTGTCAAGTCCTCGTGTTCCTTCGGAATAAGGACAGGATACATCAACACATTGAATTTTTCGCGGGAAAACGCATCTGAAATTGTCAAGTAATCTTTGAAACTGTCTTTCAGGGTTAAATTCTTTAAATGGAGCACCTGCCATATTTACTTTAATAAAATTTGAACTAGCAGGAAATTCTAGCGATTCTAAACTTGGTGGTGCGTGAGTTTGGTCTAAAAAACTGCACAATTCTAGTGCGCGTTCTGAACTAAGACTCACTGGTTTCGACGGATTGAATTTACCGATAACAACCGCATCAGAAAAACGAAGTCTTCGTAATTTTGGAACAACTGACAAATTAACACTTGCTACTTCGACTTCTGTAAAATGTCTTAATACATCATTTCGTTTTAAACTGGGTTCTTCGATTGATGGGACGGCGTCGTGTATTTTAAAGTCCATTAATACATCACTCAATCTAGGAACGTTTGATAAGAATTCCGAATATTTGCGACCTTCGAATACATTTCTATTTGTTCGCAATACACGTACTGTTGACGGCAATAGAAAAAATGGAAGTAAAACACTGCCGCTTTCCATATGTTCGACTACCGTTAATAGTTTAAGATTGGGGAATCGTGTCTTAAAATCGAATCGACAAGTATCCTTAAATTCGGGTCTAAGTTCGTAGTCAACTCTTCGAGCACCATTGTAATATCCGCGGTCTATTAGTTCGAAATATTCAAATAATCGTCGCCCTATTTCGTGTTCTGCTTCGAGAGAGAATTCAAGAGTCAAATTTACTACTTCTGGGAATGTAGCAGAAGGTGGATTGAAACGTGGACGATGAAGGGCAGGCAAGCGGTCGGCCATTGTTGACGATTGTTTTGCTCTATATGCTTGAATCGAATCTCTGACTTGTCTACTATCACCCACTATATCAACCGATGCAGGTAATTCTTCGGGTTCAGGTTCGGGTATAACTAACATTTCCATAAGTGTCGCTATTTCACAAACTTTTTCAGGATTCCGCACACTGGCTTTATTTTTTACTGGTCTCGTTACGAATTCGGCGGTAGGATAATGGAACCTTGATTGTAACTCTGCTTCTTTTTCTGGTGTATGACAATGACAGACAGGTTGCCTAAATTCCCAATCATTTGAAGAACCGCAACCGACACATTTTTTTTCTTTGGATTTTGGATATTTTGGAGGTTCATCGCTCATTCGATGTTTAGTTATATACTATGTGGGTATAATAATATTGTTACGAATTAAAAATTGATTTCGTAAGTGACATAAATATATTATATACAAAAGAAAACATACAACGTTATGTCAAAGATAATACCCCTTGGAGCAATTAATATAAAAACACGAGAATATGTTTACCCGAAAGTTGCGAATAAGAAGGATGAATATATTTGCCCGGACTGTAATAAGGAATTAATATTATGTAAAGGTGAAATTAGAATTCCTCATTTTAGGCACAAAGTAGACAGTATCAATCCTTGTCATCATTATAGTAATCCAACTGAATCGCAAATTCACAAAGATGCAAAAATATTATTACAAAATTTACTTCAAAGAAAAATACCGACTTCATTCATTAGAGAATGCTGTTCGTGTAAAAAGATGGAAGAATTTGAAATACCTGAAATGACTGAATCTTCAACGGTTAAATTAGAATATAGATTTCAATATAATCGTAGTCTACAAGTAGCTGATATTGTTTATCTTGATAATGGTGAAATAGTTACTTTGTTTGAAATACGGTATACGCATAAAACACGTAGTGAAAAAAGACCCGAGCCTTGGTTTGAAATAGATGCTGAAAAACTAATACGACTAGCAAATGATGATAGTTTGACTACATTACAAATTCCTTGTATAAGGTGTGAAAAATGCGAAGAATGTACCGAAACGGAAAAAATAAAACAAATATTAATTAAGAAACAACTCGACAAAGAACTATTGGGTTATTATCTTAGTTACTTATCTACAAGTAAAGACTATCCAAAATTATTTAATGAAAATATTTGCAAATATATAGAAGATATTGAAAATAAGAATAAAAACTTACTTGATAAACCAGAATACATATTTTATAAGTCGGCTATATTAAGTATACATAAATATTTTAGTTTTAATTGTTTACCAATATATCATATTAGTGAAAGTATTGATGATAATAGTGGTTTAAGATTTCCAGGATTAACATCATTTGAATCAAAGTGTTGGAATAAACAAATAACAGATATCAATTTAGTTAATAGATTTATAAAAAAAAATGAATTGGTAATTCCTCATAAATTATGTAAAAAAATTATTTTAATGGAAATTGATAGATATAAATCATATAATTGTAAAATATGTAATAGAGTAGGATATTGTATTTGTAATTTAAATAAATTTCAATTAAAATTATTAACTATTTATTAGAATAAATATTAGAATAAATATTAGAATAAATATTTAATCTCTCTATAGTATACATTTTATATATCTTAAAGTTTATGATTTGTTTTAGTTCTGGTAAGATTACACTTTTGACAAAGCACTCTTAGTTGTGCATTTTCATAATGATAATCGGTCCATTCATTTTTAAAATCTTTGTCAGTTTCTAAAAAACATCTTCTATGTGTGTCATCATTTGTATCTCCAAAAGTATCAGGTATATTTATATTTTTGCTTTTCATAATATTTATAAAATTAAGTACTATTTCGTCAAAATGTATAATGTGGTCTATATGTAAATTATCAGTATTGGTACATAAAACACATTTTTTGTCGCTACCTTTCCGAAATTGAACTATTTGTTCATCAATGCTACTTCTCATAGCAGACATCAGCTCTTGTTTATCTCCTTTTGGTTTTCCTGTTATAGCAACTTTCCATGATATATCGATTTCACTTCCGTCTTTTTTTATAATAATAGTTTTGAGAGCATTTATATTTAATTTATCTTTAACTATTTTTATATTACACATATCTTGTGTTTTACAAATAAAATCTGGATGTCGTTTTAATATTTCAACTAATGTATTATAATGTTCCGGATACATATTTTTTATGTCGTTGCAAATACCAATATCGTTATATATAATATTTTTTACAAATACATCAAATTCACCTTGTGTTTTATATATTTTTTCTAAAAATATTATTGATTTTCGTGTCATTTATATATTTGTATGTATGTTTGTTTATAAATATAAATAATATATTTATAATCAATTTTATACCCAATCAAATAATAATCTTCGCATAGTATATAAAAATGCCAGTTAGTATACAAACATACAATATCGCTCGAAAGCTCGTTCGTGCCAAGTCTACAACCGGTGGCGTCGGCCGTCTTATTTTTGTCAACCCTACTGGATACAACTACAATAAATTCATTCCCGGTTCAGGTGTAGGCGGTATGAGTCGCTCCGTACGCAGATATCAGTATCGCCACGCTACTACGTGCGAGAATGCATCAGGTGGTCAGCGCACTGGTAGTTGTTTTTTTACTTAATGCGCTATTCGTGTGCATATTATACTATATTATATTATATTATATTATATTCTAATTCATATATTTTTATACGAAAAATTGAAATAGATATAATATAATATCCCATATACAGTCAGACATTATACACGTTAAAACATATACACCACGTCGCCATAAATATGAATACCGAAGAATCGCAGCAGCAGCAGCCTATCAGCATTCTCAAGAAGGCGGGCAAAAAATCAAGCCCTGGATTAGGAAATATACATTCTCTCGCTCAATCTAATCCATCTTCAGACAAACCAACGAATCGCGGAACCGGTGCCGGTGGAGCAAATACAAATATCACAGGAAAGTCATTTGAACAAAAAACCGAAAATGAAACGCGCCTACTCGCAAATGGGTTTGTTCGGAAACAAATTCCCGGTGGTAAAAAGAATTCAAAAAGTAGCTTCTATTTAATCAAAGAAACAGGTCCAACCGACAGTATTGTTTACCTTACTCAGTATGGACTCGTAAAATATTTCAACCACTTCTTCAAAAAGGAAATGTGTAGACGACCCGATGAGGCGTACCTATTCCGAACTGGTGACAAATATACGCTGAAAGTTCTGGAAAAGAAGAACCAGAATGAGGACGGTAGTGTTGATACGAAACTTATGACTGCACGAGACTTCATCGAAGAATACGAAGACTCAATCGAGGATTCTAATTTTACTATTCGGTATGCATTTTGTATTTCGGATTTCTTAAAGAAAAACTACATTTCCGACGGAAAAAAATGGGCGCTACTTCGCAACAGACATAAAAAATACGGAATTGCTGTTCTATTCGGCGATGACCCCAATTACTACGAAACACTGGATGCTTGGGTCAATTCGTAATCAAGACCTCGTTTGTGCGTTTGTCCGGTTCTTTTGAATGAATCGCCCTACGGCAGCTTATAATCCGCGTATTGTATTTCGGCGCCGGGAATGCATCTTTCACTAATTTGACATCAGCATTACTCATCAATATCTTCACCCCTTTTTCCGTCATTTCGTTACACATTTTAAATAACGCATTATGATTATCTATATTAAACCCGTCGTTTGTATACCCTACAAACGATGTTCCCGATTCAGGAGCATAGGGTGGGTCAAGGTATATGAAGTCTCCTTTTTTTACCCTTGTTTGTGCTGGCGCTAATGATTCTGCGTATGACTCCGCTGTAAATACGACATTTTTGATGAGCGCGGATATCTTCATAATATGCTCTTCATCAATAATCGACGGATTTTTATAATTCCCGAATGGAACATTGAAACCATTTGGCCCTTCCCTATAAACGCCGCGAAAACACGTCTTGTTCATAAATAAGAGCATTGCGGACGCCCTCGGTGTAGTTTTCTCTTCTTTCGACATAGCATTAAATAAAGACCTAACCCAGAAATAATATGACTCTTGTGACGTAGAGGCTTCTTCGATATTTGATGCTTTTCGATTCACCTCCGTACCTGCAATCTTACTATATTCGCCCACAAGTATCTTACATTCAGCAATTACATCATCCGGGTGCATTTGAATATTTTTATAAAATCCAATCAAATTGGAGTTTAAATCACTGGTATAAATCTTTCCTGTAAGTTTGATTTTGCCAGTATTGATATACGTCAATAAACCGATAAGTACACTTCCGCCTCCAAGGAATGGTTCGTGGTAGTTTTTCATTTTTGTAGGAAATAGAGACAAAACCTCATCGAGAATTTGCGTCTTTCCTCCAACCCATTTTAATACCGGTTTTGGTATTGGTATTGGTATTGGCGTGGATGTGCTCATTTGGATAATAATATGATTTATATATTATTATCGGATTCAATTTTATATAGTAATTTAATTACATTATTTACTACTTCAAAATATTGTATATCTTGAATTTATACAAAGCATATGCAAACAACGAAACCAATGCTGTAAAGCTTGTATAATAACACCATATACTACCTTTAGAATCCGTTGTTAGTCCATAATAAAATCCAAATGCAGGCATTATACTTAATGCTACTATAATCTTATATGACATATCCCATAATACAAATATTGGTATAGCTATTATAATTAACCAAAGTGTATACGCAATCGGTTTAGTCCCTACATATTTAGATATCCACCAGTTAAGATGTCCATCGGGTGTAACGGTTGTACAATATTTTACAGGTTTTCCATAAAAGTGTAACAATAACGAAAACGAGGAGATAATAGAAAATATTACAATAAATAATTTGCGATTGTTGCTACATTTTGCCCACGGTTTTACGAATAATGAACCTAATGTTGCAGCCAATGGTTGAAGTATTAATACAAGTGGAACAAGTGTAAATGTTATTATTTTATTAGCTGTTGTACAGGATTTACGCGGGTTTGTAAGCCATAGCAAAAGTTCGGCAAATTGCATTCCACACCAACCTATCATAATCATTGCTATCCATTTAAAATGCGGGATATTTGAACACATTAACACGACGATTGCGACTAAGGAATAGAGCGATGTTTTCGCGCTAGATTCAACGCTGTAGCACATTTTGTATTGTATGCTGTTATACTATCTATAATATAGTTGTAGATAATATAGTTGTAGATATTATAGTTGTAGATATTATAGTTGTAGATATTATAGTTGTATATATTATAGTTGTATATATTATAGTTGTATATATCGAACATATCGCATATATCGCATATATTGCAGATATGAATATTATTTTACAAATAATAATTGGCTTTTTTCTTGCTGATGTAATTAGCGGTATATTCCATTGGTTTGAAGATAGTTATTTAGATTATTGTATAGATATCCCGATTCTTAGCGGTATAGCCAAAGATAATGAAATGCATCATTATTTTCCAAGAAGTATAATATCATATTCTTATTGGGAAAATATAAATGTAACTTTTCCATTAACAGTTAGTATTTTATTTATATTGTATTTATTAAACAAGTCTTTATTTAAGCACGTATATTTAATAGCATCATTTGCTTTCTTTAGTATTATATCGAACCTACTTCATAGATTTTCCCATATGAGAGAATGTGAAAATAACCAGGTTATCAATTTTTTACAAAGTACTGGTATTTTATGTCCTCATAAGCATCATTCGATTCACCATATAAAAGATGCTGAAAAATATTGTATTATAACCGTATATTGTAATTATATACTTGATTCAATCTATTTTTGGAGAGCATTAGAATACACTATATTTTTACTTACAGGTATACAACCTAGTAGAAAACCGTATAATGATTATTATATAATACAGAATCATATGCACGAAAATGCAAAATTAAAATGTCCCGATAAACCTACTAAAAAGGATATAGACGAATTAAAATATATTTTGAAACATTATAAAAATTGTAATAAGCGTTTTAATGATTAAACGATGAATGCTGATTTTGTCTATCAGGAAAATTGATACACAAAATGTTAAATAACGTACATATAGCAACAAAATGAGTCTTCAAAAACGTCTTCAAAAGGAACTTACCGAACTTATGCGCGATCCACCAACCAATTGTAGTGGAGGACCTCTCGACGATGATATTATGAAATGGCGTGCAACGATTACCGGTCCCGATGGAAGTCCATATGCCGGCGGTGTATTCTTCCTAGATATTGATTTCCCCACCGACTACCCTTTCAAGCCACCCGTCGTAAAATTCATCACCCCGATTCTTCATCCTAATATTAATGCCTCCGGCGGCATATGTCTCGACATTTTGAAAAATAACTGGAGTGCCGCCCTGACTGTTTCTAAACTACTCCTCAGTATTTCGTCCCTCCTCGATGAGCCAAACCCCGACGACCCTCTTGTCCACGACTTGGCGCACTTATACAAAACAAATCGTGCCGAATATACCGCAAAAGTTCGCGCATTTACATTTCACCACGCGTCTTAGGGTGCGTGTGTCGCCAACGATACACCCATATGTTGGTCAGTATTATAATATTTCTGACAATGTTTTTATTTGCGCCTCTGTCAGTTTTTCCGGATATGATACCTTAAATGCCACGTTTAAATTGCCGCGTTCTGTGCCGCGCTGTATACCCAATTTTGGTATTGTTTTTATCAGACCGTCGCGAATAATATTCCCTGACGAACTATTAAATGCGAATTTTTTACCGTTTAAATGTTCTATCTCGAATGCAAATCCGCAAAGCGCTTCTTTAAGTGTTATCTTTTTCTCCATTATAATATCCATCCCATTTCTTTTAAATGTGGTGTGTTCCTCTACAGTCAGTGTCACCTTGACATCCCCTCGACATTCTGGCGCACCTTCATTGCCGCGATTGCTCAATATGATTACTTCGCCACTTTCTGCACCCACCGGTATTGTGACATATTCTGTATGTTTATCCAATTCGTGTGTTCCTTCACTATTCATATTCCATCGCTCCATCTCTATAGGAACCGTTGCTCCTTGGCACGCCTGTTCTAGTGTTATTGTTATATTTACACTTATAAGTGCAGGCTTCTGCTCGGCTCGCTTCTGATATCGCGGCGTACGCTGAACATCTGGGTGGGAATGCGGGTGCGGGTGCTGTTGCTGCTGTTGCTGTTGCTGCATTTCTTGGTACGGCGGAGGCTGTGGTGGTGGATGATGATAATGCCCTCCTCCTGCTCCTGCTCCTACACGAATCTGTGGCTCGTTAAACATTCCTCCCATCCCCATCCCCATACCACTCAATATATCATTAAGCTCGCCCATCATATTTTCATTAAACCCATCTCCACCTGGAGTCGGACCAAATGTTCGTATTATGATGCGTGGACCACCCGGCATTCCCGGCATTCCTCCAAAACCCCCCAGCCCTCCCATATTCACAAATCCATTCATTGGATGATGCTCGGCGGCGCCGCCACCACCGCCGCCACCTCCCATAAACATATTAAATATATCCATTGGATTAATCCTTATTCCTCCTCCGCCACCACCGCCTCCGCCAAAACCACCACCCATACCTGCAAATGGATTATTGCGAGTTATATCATATTTTACCCTTTCATCCGGATCACTCAAAATACTAAACGCTTCTGAAATCTTCTGAAATTTCTCAGTCGACTCTTGACTGTTTCCATTCTTATCAGGATGATTGATAAATGATAATTTCCTATAAGCCTTCTTAATATCGTCTTGTGAACATTTTTCATCTACTCCTAATACATCGTAAAATGTTTCTCCTCCTTTCATTTCAATTTGCGTCAGTATAGATTAGATTATGACAGAATATGATAGATTAAAACGTATTATTAATAATTATATTATATTAAAGAAACATAAACTTAAATATTTATTAACGAATATTAATAATCCGGTTAATTAATTAGATAATTAATTATTAAAATACTATTTTATATCCTATCCTATCCGACAACAATGACAAAACACGAATCGCTCATTATAAGCTCAACAAGCCAACAAACAAATATACCATTTATTAATAAATATCAGCCGCAATATTTTAATAATTTCGAACAACTTGACCCTAATGTTGTATTACTTCTCAATACCCTAATAAAAATAAATAATTTAAATCTTCTTCTTGTAGGAGACCCTGGTTCAGGTAAGACGTCGCTAATTTATGCCACAATACGAGAATACTATAAAAATAACTATAACTCTGACAATATACTCGTGTTAAATAGCCTAAAAGACCAGGGTATATCCTATTATCGCAACGATTTAAAAATATTTTGCCAGACATCTTCATTTATTCCTGGATTCAAAAAAATCGTCCTTCTTGACGATATAGATATTATCAACGAACAAAGCCAGCAAGTATTTCGCAACTGTATGGACAAATATAGTCACAAGGTTCATTTCATTTCGTCATGTACAAACGTCCAAAAGGTAATTGACAGTTTACAGTCGCGTAATATTATCATAAAAATGAATCAGGTAGAAGATGTATGTCTTGACAAAATAATGAAAAAGATAGTCGCACACGAAAATATAATTATTGACCACGATGCCCAAAAGTTTATTCTAAATATTTCTAACTTATCTATACGAATCTTAATAAATTATCTAGAAAAGAGTAAGATTCTAAACACGCGCATCGACCTTGCCATTGCGAAACAATTATGTACCAATATTAGTTTCCATATATTTGAAGAATATACTACAAGTCTAACAAATAAGGACCTGGGTACTTGTATTAAAATTCTTTATTCTTTATACGACCAGGGGTATTCTGTTATGGATATTCTTGATAATTACTTTCTTTTCGTTAAGTCTACACCGCTTATCGACGAGACAAATAAATATAAAATTACAAAGATTCTTTGTAAATATATGACTATTTTTCATAATATACACGAAGATGAAATCGAATTAGCACTTTTTACCAATAATCTTGTTGCACTTTTTTGATTTATTTTTCAATTATTTTTTCAATTATTTTTGATTTTTATTATAATAACGCGTCTTAGTTCGTAGCTAGTAAATATTTCGCTATCTGTGTATTCGATGTAAGTACCTGTTTCGGCGACATTCTGACAAACCATCCAAAATTCCGGCGCTGGATTAGCTCAGGGGCGGGTATATATAATCCAAATGTCTCATTACATAAGTCTAAATCAATCGTATCACTCATTAAATCGTCCAAAATGACAGGCGATTCGTCTCCCTTCTTCGCCCCCACAAGGTCCGGTTTAATCACATTTACTGTTCCAATGGATATCTGGTCGAAGAACCATTTACTTATCTTGCCTTCAAAATCCATATCATTTGTATAGTCTTGCGATACCAATGTCTCTAAATATTCTATATACTTTTTCATAATCGGATTGTCTTTCTTACATCCCATTATTTTCGTAGATGGGGCAAATGTTATCGTAGATGATGCTATACTATTAGAAACCATCTCTGTTACAAATACCCCCTCGGCTCCTGTTCCTTGAGTTATTCCCAATTCATATAGTGTTTTCAAATTCTGGAAACATATAAATGATGGCGGCATTCTTATACCTCCATATTTATTAAGTAGTTGCGCCATAGCCAACTCACGCATATGTGGGCGAAGTGGATACGCTAATCGGTCGACATTTATACTCCATCCGGGTAATATTTTATTAAATACCTTGTCGTCAATGATACAAATATTAAATGAACTACCGCATTTCTCTATAATACTCCTTATTGTTAAATATAAGTATGGCTGATTCAAATCCGTAGTATTTCTTGAACCGAAATTTTTCCACGAGCGTTCATTGACGTCGTACTCTACGTGAACCCACATAAAAGGCTTCTTTCTATCCATTTTGTTATCATCATTTGCTAAAAATTTATGTATTAGGTCATATTCTTCTTTCTCTGTATCTTTCGAAATTTTGTTGTTGTATTTTGAATACATATACCCTATTATTAAAAGTAATGAGAGAAGTATTATCTGTTTTCCTGAAATCATACCGAATAATATATATTATATGTATAATAATTTATATGTATAATAATTTATATGTATAATAATTACCTAGAATATAATTTATTCATTATGAGTCGTATTTCGATATTTACTATTTGATGATTCGCCTTTTCAATTCGTAAGTTGATAAAACTCCGAATTGAATTTTTTATTTATTTCTCTCACTATCTCATCTTGTTTTGCTAATCTATATGCACGTTGCATATCCTGCTCCACCTGCATCGCCGTCTCTCGGTCCAACTTCGTAGTATGCGCCTCTTTCGAATAATTATAATTCAATCTTTCAGTATCTCTAAATGTCTGCATCTCGTTTGTTGATGCATATTTTTTTCTAGCCTCGAAATCGGCCGCGGTTACAGGTATTACTGTCTCTGTATGCGCCTTCTTCAAATCCTCGTACTGTAACGAACTAAATAAACCGCTCGAGTATTCTTGCGGTGCTTCGCGCCCCAGTCCGTAATATCCGCCTCCCCCACTACTATTCGCCGTCTGTATCTCATTGCGCTGAACAAGCGCCATCTTATTCCGCAACGCCATCTTCTTTCGCTCAATCCTTTCATTTCTTTCCGCCCACGTCCCGCCCAATTCTTGTGACCCATAGCCAACTTCGTCTGCATATTCTTCATCTTCTTCTTCTTGATTACCTGATTTAGCCCCTCTAAACCATTCCTCATATCCATTATCCTGCTCTTCATCGTGAAGTCGGAATTTCTCGAATTTTTCATTGAACCATTGACTGAAGTTACTAGCATCCATTTTTTGAATCTTCTTATATGCTTCCTCGTGTGTTTTATGATATTCGCGATCCTCTGCATTGTGTGATGTCTTCGTTTTATTCTGGTTTAATTCTCGCTCGATAACGGCTGTATATGAAAATTTGTCTTCTTTATATTTCTTCTCACCTGGGAAACGGACTTTGTATATCTCATATAGTATTTTGTACGCTTTGGTAAAAAAGAGAAAATACTCCTTGGGTAGTCGCGATTTGTCGGGATGCATCTGCAATACAATTACTTTCGCCTGTCTAAGATGCTTTTCATCAAACATCACTGGGAGTTTGAATAAATTTAGTATGTCAGTTAACTCGTAATTATTTATATCTAGATCCATACTTTCTAGCGCGCTTGACATTGGTTTAATATTTCTATGATAAATTATTGCTAATACTATATTATATTAATTTATTTCTATGTTTTTATTTATATAATTTTATTTGTATATACTAATTATATACCGACTATAATATATACTATCCTATATTTATATGCCTGCTTGTATAGAACAAAAAACCAAAAAATATCGTTCGCGTGGCTCGCCTCCTTATTCGGCAATGGACTGTAAAGGTTCTTCTAAAAAGGGAAACGATGGCGCAACATATGTGTCAAAGCCAGATAAACGCGGGATATACCGCTGGGTAAAGGGTGTTGGTGTCGCGGTTGGGACCCCTAAAAATAAAACTATAAAACGAAAATCCGGTTCTAAATCCGCCCCCAAAAATAAGATTATTGTTCTAGATATGAGCGATGGTGATGGTGACGCGGATGCTTGGATGAAATCAGCAGATATTACGGCACCCACTGAGGGAATGATTAGCAAGGATGGTCGCGTATACATCAAGAATAAATGGGTTGCTGCATATTCCGACAAAGCCGTTCTAAATGGTTTTAGGAAGTTTACTGTCGACTATGCTGCGAAGCATATAAATAAACCTGTGATTTTATATACGCGCGAATATGGTTCCAAATGGCCGGCGCGAAATGCCTGGACCAAGGCAGCCGGAAATGCCGATAATACATACTCGCGAATGAAATTTACTCCGAATGGTGATGCGGGAATTATGGGAAGAAAAAATAAATTTGTAAAATGGCTTACTACACGGTCACCCCTTATTAAAGAAGGTACTCATTTTTATGTCGATGGGGAAACATTCTTTTGTAATAACAAGGCGCAGCGTACATCGCCATATGATTGCGACCCCGATGAATTCTTAGCTGATGGTTTACAAGTTGACACTAAAGATAAGCAAACCTTAAGCACCAATCTTATGAATACCGAGGTGTTTGTTAAGGCATAATATTATTTATTTAATTTGTAAATTTATAACTTTTACACGCTGTAAAAAATGCCTCTATATCTGGAATACTTGCTCCAGTTATAGAAGCAATCGGTCCTTCATTCATACCCTTCGCGTACGCCAAAAATACAGGAATTCCATTTACCATTTTCTTATGCTTTAGAAAGGCGTACAAGTCAAAACATTCATCTACATTCACCTCAAACATTGTTATATGCTCCGGTAGCTCATTCGACTTCATATATGAGTAATCCTTAATTTTCTTACACGGTCCACACCAATCTGCAGTAAATTTAAATATAAGAATGCCTGGATTATTCATCATAAGTGTAGCAAAATGTTCCCTTGTTCCTATGAATTTTAGAATTTTATATCTATCATCAATACGACTTAGTACACTTTCCATCCTTGATACGATATTCGATGTAATATTCGATGTAATAAAATTTATTATATGTAATATAATAAAATTATTTTAAGTTATTTTTCATATTTATGATATTTCGTATTTCATATTTTATGATATTTCATATTTTACGTTTTATATCGTTTTAAATAATATAATTTCATATTATTATACTATTTAGATTACATTATATCATCATCACTCATTTACAATGGTCGACATTGAACCTATGTTAGAATATAATTATAAAAATATTAATTATAGGACTATTCGCGATAGTTGTATCATTTTGTATTTAGTATTTATAATACCTTTTTATGCTATTTTAAATTATAATATCACAACCGAAAAAATGGTTTTGTATTATATCATTAAATGCTATTTTGATATTTTAAAACCAAATTTTTATAGAGTATCTAAACGTGATATTATAAATGATAAAGATATTATATATCTTACAAATCACGTCTCGGTTTGTGATTTTTTTATTGATACTTATACCATTCATTTTTCTAACAAGTTTGTTTCACTTAATAAAATAAAATTATCATTACCTATTTTATCTATGGTAGTAGCTTTAACCAATTCGTGTTATTTTATACCTGAAGGAACACAAAAAAATAAAGTTATTGAAAATTTAAATAATATAGACAAATGGCGTAAATCTGACGATATTAGAAATTTAATGATATATCCAGAAGGTATGCGGCGTCCACATAGACCAAATCCTTCCCAGGTTTTAAAAAAAGGTTTCATTTACCATTCATTTGAAAAAAAATTACCATTACAGATTATTTATACTGTTAATAAAGACTATGTAATCGATGATGCCAAATTTATACTTAATAAAAATATAAATCTTTTTACATATTATGGTCCAAAAATTAACCCACAAAAACTAAAGGCGCGTTATGAAAAGAAATATAAAAAAGAATATACAAAAGATGACTATTACGAGGATGTATACAAACAATGGTGTAAAATCTGGAAAAAAATGGACAAATATCGTATTGATAGTTATATAGAAAAGGGGCGTTCTTATGAAGATGCATTGAAAATTACTGAAAAATTAACTACTAATAAACCGCCGATTGATGCTACAATTATTAATGGCGATAAACCTATATCTAATTCATTTATATTACTACGAAGTATGTGTTGGGCTATTATATACTATATCATTTACAAAATAATAGAAAAAGTATTTGCACTATTTCTATCTTGCTCGGCTCAGATAAATAAATCAGGTATCGATACTTCATCTTTTTGTAGCCGATTTTCTTTTTTGAAGAATTTCTTATTTTCTCCCGTATCTCCCATATCTTGTGTTAACTAATTAACATACACTACGCATCTGTAAGCCTATGAAAGCCTATGAAAGCCTATGAAAGCCTATTTTTAATTTTAATATCAACGGGTTGCGATTTTGCAAACGATTTCATTGTATTTGCTTGACGAACTATATCCTCCAGGGTAGAAATTGTAAGTCTCGGAAGTTCGGCGTGACTCTCCCAAAAATATCTACAGTATGCCCACTTAAACTCGTAATCATCGCCATATAAATGTGACAAATTTTCTAGTAATACAATATTTACATTCATCGGCAATAAATTCAAGTTTTCCCTCGGTAATACATAACACAATTGTACAACATCCTCAATGGATTGCTGAGGCTTCGGTGTGATAAACTGAAGACTCATCTGAGGGATATATTTTACCAAATCTTTAAATAATGGAGCATAATGATAGTTATAACACCAGCGCCAATCGATACACCCCTTAATATAATAATTAAATGTCCACTCTAACCCTTCCAAATAATTCACACATATTTGTTTCTTACGTTCATCTGTTACATCAACATCGAATAACGCTTTATAATATCTATACTCCCAGTCTCGCTCAAATGGATTAATATATTTTTCAATACTTCTCTCTTTCATAGGAAGCAAAAGCAAATCATCCATACATTGAACATCTTCTCCTATCGTATTATTTTCGTTTATTGGGGCAACGAATTGATTTTTGCCATTTCTCCCACCGAAAGCATTCATCGCGTTCACAGCCCTCCCATAACCTGAAGCCGCGCCGTTGTTGCCAAACCGTTTAGCAAACTTGTCGCGTTTCTTATGCTCATCCATAAGTAGGTCGTCCTCTTTATCTGCTATATGCTTTATCATTTTATAGAAATTACCCCACTGTATATTCATACCATTTATTAAGAATGTATTCGTGTTTCCAATCGTTTCACGATACACATTTAACATCACGTCTATACCGACGGTTCTAATATTTAATGCCGGAAAATGTGGCAAAAAATCATTCCCCAATAAAAAGCATATGAATATATAATCTTTAATCCTATTTGTCATCATCTCGCTCGCAATGTCGAGTTTTGAATTATTTTCTAAGTTTATACCTATTTTACCATATTCTCCCGCGAGTGGCGTTTGTCGTGTTTTCGGAGTCTCCCCATAGTTGTGAATGTACTTCACGATCGACGCAGCAAGCTCTGGTATATCAAGCAAATAATCCGTATTCGCATCAAGTGTGGAATCAATCGATTTAATAAATTCTGGTGTCTCTCTAAAAAGATATAAATTAGGAGTAATATGTAGATGATTTAAGGTAAGCATAATAAGGTCTGCATCCAACCCATACACCAACGTAACCATATCAGGAGGATTGTGATATTCAGGATATTTTCGCATATATTCGAATATCTTGTGTTCACCTTCACCTACTTCCGAACTGCTAGATACGATATATTCGGGTCCTACAATTGTCGTACGATTTTTAGCCATATAATAATTCATAACTGTTTCATTTAACTCTTTCATAAAATTAGTTCCTGGTGTAATAGCAGATGTATTCCACGCCTCTTTATATGCTTTGCCTTCAAATTCGCGTTGAAGTTGTGCAGTATACCACGACTTATATCTTCTATCGCGCTGTTGAGTAAGTTTAGCAACAGGCGCAACTCCGTCGAAGGCGACAAATACGCGCTTTCGAGGTTTTAGCGATTCTACATAATAGTCTATTTTTTTACATACCATATTTATCAATTCTTTCTCATAATCTGTTTTTTTTGTCTTATCATATGTAGGACTATTCTTTACAGCATCATAAATCAACGAATTGCAATCCATATATAAATTATCAATATGTGGAAGCGACAGTAATTTCTTTATTATTTGACCATAGTCACGAACAATATGACTGAAATAACTTGGGACTCCCATTTTACAATGTGGGTGGCAGTGGTGGCGGTGGCGGTGCGAAACAACGATATGTGTAATATTTAATATATATTTATGTTTCTATGTAATTTAAATATATATTCTATTCTTCTATTCTATTCTTCTATTCTATATCACCCAACTTAATGAATAATATATTGTATTATATATATATAATATAATACAGTATATAATATATATAATATGAGTTCATCACAAGCATTACCAGGACCACCATCGGGCACAGGCGCAGGCACAGGCGGAGGTGGTTCGGCTCAGACGAAACCAGTTTTGAACAGAAGAGACACGCTTAAACCCAACACAGGTTTATTTAAACACATCATTAATGAGTTAAAACCTGCAATTCCTCTATCTGGTGGAAGCATTCTTCAACTACTCTCATCTTTGTCACCAATGTATCTTTCCGTTTTTTTTATATTATCTAGTATAAGCAATGGCGACTTGAAATGGACAATGTTTTTAGCAGGATTAGTTTTTTTAGTATTTATATTCTCTCTAGCGGCTATGACCACCGATGCTAAGTTTGAGAAAAACTCTGATGGTAAATTTGATTCATCTTTTTATAAACGTGAATGTAATTTTGTTAGTTTCCCTTACGGTTTATCCGAGTATACCATACCTAACTTTAATAGTACTGCTTTGTCTTTCATTTTTGCCTACATTTATCTACCTATGGTTCAGTTCGAGAGCTATAATCTTGTTCTTCTCGCTGTAATTATTGTGTTATTCTTCATTGATGCTGTCACTAAAGTTATGAATGGATGTACACCTATCGTTGGCATTCTTATGGGATTGGCTATTGGTTGGATTGTCGCATATCTATGGTACCTAATTGTTGCCGGAGCAAATAGTAATCTTATCTATTTTAATAACTCTAATACGAATCCTATATGTTCTCGTCCAAATAATCAAACATTTAAATGTAAAGTTTATAAAAATGGCGAGATTATTCATACAATGTAACGTGTAACGTGTAACGTGTAGGTAGCGCGGTGGCACTATTGGGCATTACTGGGCATTACTGGGAAAATTTAAATGAATTATGCGCAATCCACTTTTTAAAATCGTTTATTGCCGCATCTCTATGAAAACTATTTGTCAATAACTTAATATTATTATACTTTCGCGACATTACTGAAATAAAATTATATACAATATTACGCGTTATGGCGGTATGATATTTAAACATTTGACTTTCCTGAAATACAGGTTTATTGGTCCTTTTATTTACACTATTATGAAAATCAAAAAAGAACATTTGTAAGTCCTTTTTTGTTTTAATATTATCCCTTTTTACATTTGCCATTATAGCGTAAGCGTGTTCAGAGCAATCTGGACAAGGCAGATTACCGCATATTCTGGTACACAGGTTCAGAAATTCTGTTTTAAGCTCGTCAAAATGCTGGTCCTTCATTTTATAAGCAAGCGTATGAAATAAATACCACGTGGAATTTCCCCATTCCTTTTTAGTTGCCATATTATAATATAATAATATAAAGACTTTTTATTTTAATAATTATACATAAATTTTAGTATGACAGATATTATTCATTTATCCTCCTCCCATACATTTACATCTTCGAATACATATTTCTTTTCTGAATTGGCTAAAATTATGAATACAAAATCCGCAAATACAGATACGCACTATACAGATACATCTCATAAAAATATTATTATTTCTTCCGACGATTCATTATTGTCTAAAGTTAATGATACAGACGGAGGAGGAGGAGGAACGGTTGATGCCAACGACGACAACGACGACAACGACGACAACGATGAAAACATTTGTCTTATATCCAAGGAAAAACTTCACCCCAATCATATCACCCTATCTTGTAAGCATAAATTCAATTATATACCTATTTTTAAAGAGATATCATACCAGAAAAATAAAAGCAATACATCATTTGAGATTACTAAACTATCGCACAATGAAATAAAATGTCCATACTGTCGACGAATTACAAATAAGCTTCTACCGTATATCCCATACCCATCCGTAAAACAACTCCGGTATGTAAATTCTCCTGACGAACTATGTATGTCCGCTATGAAATGTCAGCATACACACAAATGCAAGAATCCGGGCGATGTCGACGTCGACGTCAATGATAGTGATGTAAAAGGTGATGTAAAATGTAACAAAAACGCACTATATTATGAAGTCGAAAACGTACTGTTTTGTGTCCAACATTTTCGACAATATGAAAAACGTATGAAATCAATTCAAGATAAAAAGGCTAAAGAATATGCTAAGATACAAGAAAAGAAGACTGAACAATCTTTACTCCCTCATTGTAAAACGGTTCTTAAATCTGGCAAAAATATCGGCAAACCTTGCAACCGTATTATTTCTGTACAAGGGGCGTTGGTTTGTAAAATTCATTCTTCATAACTTAAATCATAATTTATCCATAATAAATTGTCTAAATTGTCTAAATTGTCTAAAGAGTAGAAAATGTCATTAAAGTAAATAATTAAATACTTACAAATATTTTATCCTTTGCTGCATTCGATAGCATTGGGGATTTTCTACTTGAAAAGAACTTTCCTTTATCGGGCATTCTATCACGTATCTCGTCCATATTTGTTCGTTGCTTATATTTATAAGGATTCATATTTTCATAGGATGAAGCCTCATGCATAAAGTTGTTATGTTCATCAAAAAATAAACTACCTGAATTATGTAATTTCATAAACTTAACATAAAACGGTTTATTTATAAATCTTTTCGTTCTGAATTCGGGCTGTTTATTATTTTTATCATTTTGTAATCTAGGTAGATAATACGAATATAAATTATCATATACTCTATCTAAAAAGTGTAATAGTCTCAAAAAATCGTCGCGATTTTCTTTAAATAATTCTTGTATCCCTATCGGAAATAAAGAGTCGTCGTCGGGTTTAGAATCAATATCGCGTAAAAACATTGAATATACCTTTTCTGCTACAGTAAGCATACTAACCGCGATTTCCAGATTTGTTCCTATATTATCTACAAGCTCCTGTATTAAAAATAGTTTTGCCATAGCGTATAACTCAGCCTGTTTAGGGTTTGGCAAAGTTTTAAAAGGCTCAGATTTATTTAATTCGACTTCTAGTTCATTGGCAGTGCTGTCACGAATCATAACCCCATCTGGTACTATAGGTCCTAGAAAATAAGGGATAAGTTTTTCATAATTATAGTTATAATATATATCAAGTGTATATCCATCATCGAATATACTATGTCTCAAACGTATTAATGATTTGGTCATTGTATCTATAAGTTCACCGGTAATTGTATTCTCATCCACATATTCAGCAAATTGATAAGATGTTTCTTTACCTTTGAAAACTTTGTAATATAAATGTTTATCAAAACAGCTGACGACCTTTGCCGAAAGCGACGATATTAAAAACAAAAATTCTTTCCCTTTCGATAAAAATTGTGTTATACCTGTTGAATTATCCTGTTTGAAAGGATTTATCATAAAATTTTGATCGCTATAACTACACGATGTTACAAATATATTAAATTGAGTATTGTTTTCTATTGCTAGTGGAAGTATATTATAAAGTAATGATATAAATGTATTTTTTGAAAGCAATGATGTATTTGGATATAATCTGAATAACTCTTTTCTAAAATATGGTAACCCTGTTTTTACCTGATTATGTGGTAAAGGTACGAACAACCCCTGGTGTTCAAGTGATGTAAGTGTTTCGGCGGTAATGATATGAGTCTCTCTCACGTCTTTATCTTCTCTATCTCCGGAAAATGTTCTATCGTGTGTTAAATGAATTAATTTAAAATACTTGTCGAGTTTATTTATGGATGGTTTTACACAGCCAGGCTTTCTAGTATCATTTATATGCTTGCATAATTTTTCATAAGCTCTTGCGCGCAATTCTTTGCCTTTATGTGTATCATCGAATAACTCTTTGTATTTGGGACTTCTCAATATATTATTCAATATTTTGTAATATTCTGGTGAATTTATAGAGACAATTCCACCATAATCTCCAATTTCAATAACTCGCAAATAATGATTTGCTAATCTTTTTTCGTTATCTGTTAAAATATTACCGATCCCTCCGTGTGCGTCTATCATTAGATTTTTACTTTGAATTAGTTTTGGTAATTTTTTATCTTTCATATTTGGCAGCATCTTTCGTGCAATAAATGGATGTGTTTTATACCCAAGTACTTGTAAGCTTGTGGGTGGTAAATCTTCTGGTTCTATTGTGAGCGAGGATGTGTATGATAACGGCAGTCCGTTTGCATCTCGATATTCGTAATCAGTGGATTCAAATTCTGGCGATAATTCGGGAAGCGGTAAATCGGCAAACTTTGGTACATAAGGAGGAATATGATAAGGAGACACTACTACAGGTGTTTTTGGGGTATCCTGTTTAAGTAATTCTAAACGTGCTTCTAAACTGGAATTGTCGTCAACTATGCGTTGACTATGCGGGCTACCTGGGCTAGGTTCGGGTGTTACACCTCCCTTATGTATTCGTATTTGCAGTGAAGTTCGTGACTTACGCGAATATTTGTTATGCAGTATTGTAATTTTTCGAGTATTTCTAGTATTTCTAGTATTTTTAGTATTTCTAGTATTTCGTTTTTTTCGAGTATTATGTCTATTTCGCCTTTTACAACGCAGTGTTATTTTTTTACCCATATAAATATAATTATTAATATATAATCTCCTGTATATATTAATATTTTATTAATATTTTATTAATATTTTATTAATAATATTTATAAAAATATACCTGTATATCCGTATATCTGTATATCTGTATATCTGTTTGTCAATATAGTAAACTTTACATTATACCGAAACGTGATATTTTTTATTTTGGATGTCCTCCCTAATTTCGGCAGCTTTTTCCAGAAATCTATCCTTGATCATCGGATTCTTTTTAAGGTCGGCCTTACTTTCGTAGTCTCTCACTTTTCTATTCTTTATGGTCTCCTCTCTTTTCCTCGCCGAAGATAATAGATGCGCTTTTACGTCTGTTTTTCGTTTATGCGTATGTATTCTAGCCTTCACTTTATCTATATTATCGCGTTCGTCATATTTGTACATATGTTCACGCTGTTTTCTGAAATATCGAACAGGGTTTGCTACTTTGGTTCTATCGCTAAAATACATAGCATCTGGATACGTTTTATCTACATCGGGTAATGTATCAGAGTGTTCACCTGTCGCACTATTTACATAATACGGTTTTCCTGTATCAGCGTCTATATATTCCATCCACCCCGGAGGTATAAGTGGTCTATTCCAATATGACAAGTTATTAAATGTATTTACATAAAACACTCTTTCTGTTGCAGGGTCAACCTCTTCAATCCATCCTGTTGGCAATGATTTCATTATATAATTATACTGGTCAAAATCCATTTCAGGGAATATATCATCATAGAATTTCTGTAACCTCTTCTTTTTATATTCCTCTACCATCTCTACAAATTTAGGATAGTTATAAAAACTTCCTGGGCCTGTTTTTTGTAAACCCTTGTTACAAAAATCCAACATCATAAATACTCTGTTCAAGTAGATATTAAATAATGGTAAAAATTTATAGTTGTTGTCATATACTTGTAAATATTTTGGATTAGTGTCAATGTACTGTCTTAAATGACTTAATATATTACGTATTTTATCAAATATACGTTTAATATATAATACCTTTTTGTAACAAGTATCATAAAAGTCTTTCATCAAGTAAATTTTTACCATAGTTAAATCGTGATTCTCTTGTCTGTTTATATCTGGATTTACTTGCGGGTCTACTAAATAATATGGTGTTCCATCATGCATAAAGGTTGCGTCATTGAGTGAGAACAGACGAAATACAATTTCTAATGAATATTTATTAAAAAAAGACTCCTTTAACCTATGATAAATCCCTAATTTTTCTAAAAATGATATCATTTTATCTTTATCGTGTTCTGACATATGTGAAGCAAGTCTCATTTTTCTTCCTGAACTATCATTATATAAATCTGTAACTTCGACATACGGTGCTGCATCCATTGATTCGATTTCTAATTTTGTAATAAAATTCAAAAGGTCTGAAATATATTCTTTACCTTTAAGTAATGCGATCATATGGCGTTGTATATGACTACTTTTACGCTGTAATACACGACCTTGATGTGGTGGCATACCTGGGCGGATTGGAGGAGGTTGTATAGGGTGCTGAGGCATACCCATAGGTGGTGGAGATGGAGGATTAGGTACTATTGGTTCATCGTGATATCTTACCGCACAAGAAAATACCATCACATTAAATATCTTATTTTGATTTATAGCTATAGGCAATAATGTGTCAACGAGTCTAACTTTTGTGCTTTTTGTAAAAAAATTACTCCCAGGATATAACTTAAACATTTCTTTTTTATATAAGAATTTATCTGACATATCTTGGTTGTAGTCAACAGGAACAAAGATTCCCATAGATTGAAACTTCTCCATTGTTCGAAATGTTACTTTATGGTTATCTATAACATCTTCATCGGGATAATGTCCTTCAAAAATTCTGTCGTGGGTTATGTCTACAAGCGTTAAGCTATCTTTAGTCGAACAAGCATTTATATCACCAATAATGAAATATTTACATAATTCAGAGTATACATTCTTCCTCATCTGTTTGCCTCTTGTTGTGTTTTCAAACAATATATGATAGTCGGGTTGACGCATAAGGTCGTTTATTTTTTTAAAAAATGGTCTATACCTCGCAGCTACCATTTCGAAAGCACTTCCAAATTCAAGAAGGCGAATATATTTCTTTGCTAGGATTTTTTTATGCGGAGACAATTCATCTCCTATACCTCCGTGGGCTTGAACATATATATATTCATTGTCTTTTTTATGGATATTGTTCATTCCCTTCTCATACATATCAGGTGTTATGTACCGAGGATTAAAAAATGGGTGTCTATTATATCCTATATGTCGGTAACTAGTATATCGATCGGCTAATTGTAACGGAACTGATGGTGAATCAATATCATAATTAAATGGTTTCTCACGATAGGGGTCGCTTATCGATGGTCCTAAATTTGTATAAAATAAACGACATTTCTCGATAAATATTTTAATATGCGGTCTATTGTTATATAAAAGGCGGCTTTCGATTGCCTGTTCAGATGACATACCTATACATTCAATTAATCCGTCATTTAGATCTCCCCATATAAGAGCAGTCCCGAATAAGTTTTCCAAATTTATTTTCCTCATAATGCCATATAGATTAGGGGCGAGTTTAGAATACCCCTGATTGAAATAGTTAATTGTTCTATTCATTTGTTTTTCGTATGATCGCAAAACTGAATCAGGTCTGCCTGTTTTAACCGTTAAAGGCTGAGGAGGGGATGGTTCAGGTGGTGTTCTAATATCATATTCGTCTAAATCTATCATAGAAGGCGGATTTGAACCCGGAACCTCCAATGGAATTTTATCTGGTCTTCTTATAAACAAATTTTTAGGTGGATTATATTCGGATGGTTTCGGACTACTGGTAGGGGATAAATGGTATGAGTTAAGTAATGCGAATGGGTCAAAATTTGGCACACCGGGAACCAAAGGTAGTAAAGGTTGTTGTTCCTGAACGTGTGATATAGAAGGAATAGAAGAATATAATTCGGGAGTAGGTTTGGGTAAATCAGGTGTATTTTTTTTATCAACAAGTGTTTTGAGTGAAGTAAGTGTTTGTAGAGGACTATAAAGTGGTGGCGAACTTTTAAATGACCCTTTTTTAGGCGAACGTGATGATGCGGATGCGGATGCGGATGATGTAGTTGCTTTTTTTGGGGGGGATACAGGAGACGTCTGTGGTTTTCCCCAATCTATAGCGCCGCCTATATGAAGCATATGACTTCTCTTATATGTTTTATAAGCCTTTTTTCTAAATATTTTATTTTTATGTACCTTTTTACTATTTTTTTTACGTTTCATTTATACTATATTGTGATATTATTTATTGTATTATTATTCCAAGCGTACGCCTTCCTATTTAGGCAAGTAGCCCCGCCAAGCGTACGCCTCTGCGGTCACCAGCCACAAACCGCCGTATTCGAAAGATGTCCCAAAAGTATGCATCCAATATTTTCAACAAACAACCTCCACATATTCTATACCCTTTTTTATATTTTTAACTACCTTTTATCTATTATATAAATCCGCACCATAATGGTCGCCACGTGACCACTGTTGTATATTTTTACCACACCATAAAGGTAACCCCGCGAAAATGGGAGGGCGGACGCCGAAGTAAGTGAAGTGAATCGTTTTTTTCAAATTTAAAATGGAAATTCCAAAAATGGACATTTATAAATGTCCATTTTCCAAAAAAAAGTTTTAGATTTGAAAAAAACATCGACTTCGTCACTCAGAGCATAATGCTCACAATCACTTTTTTAAGTTGAAAATTTTGTTACCATAAACTTTTTCAAAAAATGGACATATATATTTAAGGAAAAGGATTTAGGCGTTTTTGTTAACATAATATATAAAATGTTAACAAAAACGCCGGGAAAAAACGCCGAAAAATTCAGCTGCAAATCTTGTGACTATTCATCAAGCAAGGAAAGTGAATACAAACGACATCTATTGACACGCAAACATAAAACGTTAACAAAACCAGAATCTGTTAACTTTGGTGCCGAAACCTTATCGTGTCATTACTGTCACAAACTGTATAACTCGAGGGTCGGCTTATGGAAACACGAGAAAAAATGTAAGGAAAAACAGGATATTGTACTTAATGTGACTGAAATAGATAACAAATTTGCAAAATCAGAGAAAGAATTGGGTAACGAAATAATTACGAAGGATATGTTTATGGAACTTATACACGATAATAAAGAAATGATTAAAATAATTAAAGACCAACACGAGCAGATAAAGAGTATGATACCCAAAATGGGTAATACTATCAATAATACTACTAACAATAACAATTTCAATCTGAATTTCTTCCTTAATGAGCAGTGTAAAGATGCGCTGAATATTCAAGATTTTATACAATCTCTTAAAATCACATTTGAAGATTTGTATTTCACTAAGAAACACGGCATTGCTGAAGGTATTAGCAATCTTATGATAAACGGTCTTAAAGAATTGGATGTATATAAACGCCCGATACACTGCACCGACCTTAAGCGCGATATTGTTTATATCAAGGACCACGATAAATGGGAGAAAGACGATAATAAGAAGATAATTAAGAAGACAATTGAAAATGTAGCTATTAAACAACGGAACAAAATAAGTGAATGGGTTGAACTTAATCCGGACTGGATAGAGACGGAAAGCAAACAGATTGAATATTTAACACTTATTAATAAAATATGTGAACCTATAGAGTATGACAATAAGCTAGAGAAGAAAATAATTAAAAATATATCAAAAGAAGTACATATTACCGATATGAAGAAAATGTAACATACTCATTATGTAAATATTAATTAACGATTACATATTAAATATTTATTCATACTCTATTGTATAGTAGTATACATACTCACTCACATATATTCAGTAAACATTATGGAAACGAAAGAACAACTCGTACAACAGATTAAAGGATGGATGGCAAATGATAACGAATTAAGAGACTTGCAAAATAGAGTCAAGGAACTAAAGGATAAACGGAAAAGTTATGCCGACAATTTAGTAGAAATTATGCGCAAAAACGAGATTGACTGTTTCGACGTAAATGACGGTAAACTTATTTATACAAAGACGAAAGTTAAAGCACCGCTCAATAAAAATACGCTTGTAAACTCGCTTATGAAATATTTCAAAGATGATGATGACCAAGCTAAAGAGTTGTCTAAATTCCTATTAGACTCGCGTGAAGAAAAAGTAAAAGAATCTATACGCAGAAAAGTCCAGAAATAATAATATTGCTATATTATAATTATACGCATAAATCCGTTATAATTATAATATTCATAATATGCTACCATCATCACGCACATCAAGAGCTGATGTGTACTCGTTCTCGCAACAACACGAACTCGTCGCCTCACGCAAAATGAAAAAGTTCTATAAATCGCATCATACGGGAGAAAATGTGAAAATAGACCAACGTCCACACCAACACTATAATACCGTCGATAATCACGACTTTATAAATTCCTTTAGTAATGAAAAATCATTAGACTTTAACGATGATATAATAGATACAGAGAGCATCGATGATGACGCGAGTAGTGGTATTAAAAAAAAATATAAACCTTTAATAACCGCTTCACGAAATATAAAATATCCATTCTCTGATACTGTATCTAGTCACTCTGAACAAGATATCGACTTTTTAGACGAAATAAAATTCGAAAAGATGTCTGAACACCATAGTAAAAGCCTCATTATTGAGTTATGTATATATAATATTAATATGAGTTCGCATAAACCATTTTTAGAATTTATGTTATACAAATCCCCTGATGACGACGTTATGTATTTCCCCAATTTTGTATATGATGATACAAGTGATAGTATATTGGAAAAATCGGAAGATATAGTAGAAAACATTTTGAACGAATACAAAGCGTGCACATTTAAAGGTAGAATTTGTATATCTGATATAGAAAACCACATAGAAGATGCCAATATAGATACTCGTATCATATTATTGTTTGAAGTACAAGATAAAAATACCGATGTTGTTCATATTACTACCCGCGAACATTTTTGGTGGTCGACGGTAAGCGAGATTTTTAACTATAAAAAGGTGTTATTTTATAGTATAAGCAATACTGTAATCGATGTATTTTTGTCTTGTGTGAGTATGATTAAAATATACTATAAAAAATCATTAATAGAGACTCCTGGTGTATTTTACTATGGAAATAACAAAAATATTACAAAATATAATGCTATTCTTTCATTGAATAAAGCACCATCAGAATCAAGATATGGGCCATATTATTATTTTACCGATTTACATACATCGATGAAATACGCCTGCTATGATGCCGATAATCGAAAAAGGGAACATACAAAAGGTGCTGGTATTGTCAGGTTCGTCGTATTTCACGGGAAGATGAAAATGTTTATGAAAAATGATAGAGTAGATGATTCAAAAATGGCGACATATATTTTTGAACGATACCATTCAGAAAAAAAGACAGGGCAATTTAGGGACAACGATTGTATATGGTCCAATGAGTACAATTCAGCATATAATGGTTATCATACTATACAATATTATACAAGAAAACATAATGATACATTAGAAAGGGAGCACGATGTAAAATTATATGCATCGGATACAGATACCGACTCGGATACTGACTCGGATACTGACTCAGCTACTGACGATGACGGTCACGATGATAATCTGATGGATTTAAAACATACATTAGAGACTGAAACATATACTAAAATAAAAAAGAAACGTATAACAATAATTTTAGCAATGCGAATATGTATCGATGAATATAGTTTTCAAACACCTATTTCATATCATTATGTTGATATTGAGGATACAAAATTACCCGAAACATATGACTATAACTTTAAAGGGTATAAAATATTGTAAAATATTTTACAATATTGTAAAATAACTATAATAGAATAATATATCTATAATATATCTATAATAGTTATATAATATATACCAATGAAATTAGCAAGTTTAAAAACGTGGCTTATTCTAATACTTATTATTTCATTTTTGACACCAGCTATAAATGCTATTCTAGGATTTCTTGGTGTAGATAAGAGTTCATATGAAGCTTACTTATTATGGGGTAATGCTCTTGTCGTATTTTGGTTTGTACTCGACGAAGAACGTTCGAAGGAACTTCTACTTATGTAAGACAGGATCAGCATAGGATGAGCATAGGAAATAATAGATTGGAAAACGCATTAAACGGGAGATTCGGGAGAAATGCGTAAAATCCCGGAAAATATAAAATTAAATAATTACCTATACAACAAAAATATTATATATTCATAATGTATAATATTTTAATATATTATGGCAGATATTATTGATTATAATACAGATTTAGAACATCTACTAAAAGTACACGCTGAAGAGTGCGAGTCATTTTCTATTTTACATCGCTATTCGTATGAAAAATATAATGAACGTTCTAACTACATAAATATACCTGTTATTATATTATCCAGTGCTATTGGATTCGCAACCGGTATCGATATCGGCTACGATAATATGAACATTATTTTAGGTGTTAGTAGTATTTTTGTAGGTATAATTAAATCAATTGATACTTACTTTCAATTGGGTAAGCGTTCGGAATCACATCGTCTATGTTCATTACAATTTCAACAAATAAATAAAAAGATAATGATTGAACTGTCATTGAAACGCGATCAGCGTGTATCCGCGAAAGATATGTTGCAAATCATTAAAACAGATATAAAAAATTTACAAGATATTGCGCCTCTTATCGACGACGAAATTGTTACAATGTTTAAAAAGAATTATGGAGAAGAAGACCCCACTACAAAAAAGATTAAATTTAACGCACATACGCCTAATTTATGTAATGGTTTAACTCAGGTTACCGTAAATGGTGATAAACCTGGTGGCGCGAGAGGAAAGCGACGCGGGTCGCGCGAAAGACGAAGTAGAGGGTCATCTCGTGGGTCTCGTGGGTCTAGTTCATATGATAGCGACGATGACTCAAGTGGTGGTGATAGTGCTAATGGGGGAGGGGATAGAGGTAGTAAGAGAAGCGGAGGCGGAGGCGGAGGCAGTGCGGGTGGTAGCGGTAATAAAAATGCCAAACAAGAAGATGGTAATGCATCTAGTGCAAGTTCTAGTTCAGGATTTATGAGCTCTGTGTCCAATATGATACAACGAGGGGTAAATTATATTAAAGGTAATACACCTTCTCCTACACCTCCGGGGTTGTCATCTTCGTCTGATAAAAATGGCGGCCATAGACATCGTTCAAGTCGTCATCATTTATCTGGGCATAATGATAAACACAATAAAGTAATAGAAATAATGGGTGCAGTTGGTGGTGGTGGTGGCGGTGGTGGTGAGCAGAATACTATGATAATGGCAAATAAAGAAATTGGTGATTTGATGAGTATACCTATTTCAGCTATTAATTCTGCATCAAATTCTGCGGCAGTATCATTAACTAATAGTGTAAAAAATACACCACAATTGGTAGCGATGAATCAACCACTGACTAATATTTTACCTACAGATTTTACAGTTGTTAACATTTCAGATATACAAGAGTCTGCTGTACAGTTACAACAGTTACAACAGTTACAACAATTACAACAATTACAACAGTTACAGCAAACTTATCAGGGTCAAAATTCGTATCGTTCCCAACAATCCCAACAATCCCAACAATCCCAACAATCCCTGCATTCACATCATTCGTACCGTCCAGCTATTCCAGCTGCAGTATACCAGGCGACAATAGCATCTGCATCGCGACCTGCGTCTTTAGCTCCATCTGCATCGCATACCCCATTAAGAACGACGCCTTCTATTACGAATCAAATATCGGTTCAAAATATGAGCCCTAGAATCATAACCGATAATGGGTTAACATTGTCCGCGGATGTTATTTATAATAACAATAACAATAATAATACAGACACAAATGTTACAGTTGAAATACCTAATCTTGTTTTAATGCCTGAAAATAATGAACCATACACAAATAATATACACATCAATATTGTAGACACTGATGAACACGCAGCAGCACAAGAAGCAACAGAAGCACCAATATTACCAGTACTACAATTCGATATAGATGACCCCGAAGGAATGATGTAAATGTTTACTGTTTCTATCCCCAAATCTTAACCGGAAGCCTAACCCATATTGTTTTAATATAATATTTGTAAAATTGAAATAAAAACATCTTTATAATATTATATTAAGAGTTCCAGTAATTACATACTACCGTATCGCCGCATACTACCTACACACAATGGAACGTCGTTTGAATAAGAAATTAGAAGACTATATTATAGCATTTAAAAACGATATCGTAAAAAAATTACAAGAAGTATCTAGTGACCTAATATGTGAACCTACATCCCAGATTGTGGCAGATACTCGGGCAAAATGTAATGCTACTATTGGGTTTGTATATAATTACGAAAAATTGCGACTGAATAAAGAGGATTTTATGAAACGAAAGCGTGTGAAAAGCGTTGTCCCGATCTATGACCGTTGCTGTGCTAAACGTGCCAGTGGCGAACAATGTACTCGTCGCAAGAAAGGTAACGAGATGTATTGCGGAACACATATTAAAGGCACACCGAATAGTGTTATGGAAGAACCTAGCGGAGAGGCACCTACTACGAAAAATGTCAAGGTGGATATTTGGGCACAGGATATTAAAGGCATCATTTATTATATCGACAAAGCGGGGAATGTTTATGATACTGAAGATATTATGAAAATCGACAAATACCCGAAACGAGTTATTGCGAAGTATGCCCAGGACGGGGTCGGTAATTATAGCATCCCGTCTATTTTCGGAGGGGGAGGAGGTGCTTCTATTTCAGTGGCGACTATGGTTAGTAACTGAAATTATTAATAGATATATATACAGTTTAGTAAATAATAATATATCAATTAAATATATAGTAATATTTTTTTAATTGATAAATGTCAACAACAGGAATACAATGGATGTGGGAGAATGATGGAGGTAACGGTTATAATGATTTTGATGAAGACTTGAATAGTCTACTTGAACTTATTTATAGTAATTGTTCAGGGGGTAAGAGTAAAAATTTTGTAATACCATATAAGGATTTTAAATGGAAGTTTGACTTTAGTAAAATGACACAACTGAATGAAGTATCTGATTTAGAACGAAAAATTATAAGAGTAGAAAATGATATGGTTTGGATTTTTTATCAACATAACAATAAACTGGACTTTACTATTATAAATCCTCAAGACTATCCAATTTTTGAGCCTCCCGATCCAGATGGGTGGAACGCACACTTTACTAAACAGGCCGGCCTTACGACAAACCGAGAATATAAATACGATAAAAACGGCATCATGTTTACGTGTGATATGAAAGGGTTAAAAGGAAAAACAAATAACGTCAGCTGTAGTAACGGTTATACGATTGAAAAAGTTACTCTAAATACCTTACAATCATTAGCGGCAACACGCAAAGCAGCAGCAGCAGTAGCGCCTCAACATCAACATCAACCTCAACCACAAGCCGCAGCAGTAGCGCCTCAACAACAATTGCCTTTACCTATTGGCTGGATCGAGCAGAGGAGCCCCGAAGGTATTCCATTCTACGTGCACACTCCCACCGCACACACCACTTGGGAAAGGCCACTGCCACTGCCACCTGGCCCGCCTCCACCAATATCTGAATCACCGCTACCTCTAGGTTGGATTCGGAAATGGAACGATGCAGGTAACGTGTATTACTTTAACACTTCATCAAATCAAAGCCAATTACAAATTCCTAAAGTCGGTGGTAAAATAGGAAAAAAAAAGAAACGAATCATTAAGCGACAAAAAACTTATAAAAACAAGAGATATACCAGGCGTAAAACTATTAAAAGATAACAGCCACAATATTTCGAATCATAAATCAATATATAATACATACTTAAATGTTGTATGTATTATATTAAGTATACACGCAAAAAAAATTCTCCACAAACACACAACACACAGCACACAATGACATCTCCATCTACATATTATACGGCACCTGGTCGTGTCAGAGATATTCGCGTAAAAATAGGCGACACGTGGCGACCTGCCGACGAAGCCCAAAAGGCGGCTTATATTGCTTATAAGTCAAGAGAACATTATTATACCGAGACTCCATATACACACGAAAACGATGTGACTATATTTCGCGAAGACAATGACCCGTATATGGCGACATATTTTAAATTAGAAGGTTCTTCACGGAATGTGAAACACCCGATTATAGATATGAATGATATTTCCATATTTTTAATGGATGGCGTTACAGGGCGCGGAAGTCGAGATGGCGCCGGATGGGTAAATGCGCGGAATTATCAGGCGTGGGCGTATGCTGATTTCGTATATGACCACGCGGTTCGAAAATGTTATATGTCTAAATATTCTACCTATTTGGCATTTCCTGCAGGATTCGACCACGCAAATGTAGTTACGATAGACGTGGATGATATTCCGCCCAATATTATTTTTTCTGTTTCGCGGAATGAGAATAATAGCGTATATTACGAGCGTAACGATAGCGGAGGTTCTCGTGTTAGAATATGCGATAATGAATACGCTCGTGTTGGTTTCCTCGGATTTTTTACACGAATAACAATGGATGTGGGAATGATAATTGAACCTCCTGGAAGTGTTGGTAATGGCGATAATAGCGCCAACATGTTCTGTGAAGTGGAAGTACCGCCACTCATCGAGACGTCGGTAGAAGCAGACCAATGTATATTATGCTATGAGTATGTAAAAAATACGAAATTATCGCCTTGTAATCACGTAATTTCTTGTTATAGGTGTATACAGAAATTGTCGAAATCTGAATGCCCGGTTTGTAAGGCTCATATACACAGTATTTCAACTGCGTAAGCTACTATTATTAGGATATATATTCATTAACATATTTTTCTAGTACACTTCCTTCAAAATATGGAATCGTTTCTTGTCCGGTCATTATTTTAATCGTTTTCCATAAACGAACAAGTATACTTTCACTAATATAAGGAATACCATATTTATTACATACTCGTTCGACATCCTTTTGTATGAGTTGATATTCATAAGCAGACATATCGGGGAATAAATGATGTTCAATTTGATAATTCAACCAACCTTGTAAATAATCAATTACATCATTACCGGTAGCATAATTTGTCGATGAAATACACTGACGCAACAACCATTCATCACTCTTACCTTTAACTGGCGTTTTGTATAAGTACATATCTTTTCCTGAATGGTTCGGTACAATAATCGCAAATGTATGGATATTACATAATAAATCGGCTATTATATAATTTATAACCACGTTTTGTAATCGGTTATATGTTATTATATGAGGGAAATATACATATAGTAAATATACTGCAATAAAACAAGTAATTCGATACAATATAAACGGTAGTAATACCAGCATTATATACTCAGTCTTACTAACCCAATATGGCCAATCATTCATTACCATACCGAACAACGTGATTTGTTTATATTCTTCTTCTTTGATGGTGTACTTCATCTTACTCGCCTTATAATATTTATATGAATTCGGAGAATAGTAAAATAGGCGCCATGTCGCAGCAAAAAATAATATTATCCCATATTTCACAATATATGGCGCATTCATAGTCCGCAATATAATCAAATTGTTTTGAACATTATCTGGGTCGTTATACTCATTTAATTTATAATGGTGGTATATATTATGCTCGCAACTCCACGCTTCGGGTAATATATAATCAATCCAATCGATAAATCGACGCATCTTAACACCATATGTAAACCGATTGTATTTTTTTTGTTCATTATATCCACCGTGACTAATATGATGCGATACTGTTGTCCAATGAGAACTAATCGACAAGCCCATAAACAGCCAAGGGAACACATACGAGTATTCCAGAAATGAACAAAATAGTCCTGTATAAAATATTATACTATTAAACATAATGATTTTTTCCAAATGGTTGACGGATTTTTGTTTTATTGTTGTATCTTCTATAATTTTTTCTCTGATTTCTCTAATTTCTGCTGCCCATTTATTGAATCTTTTATCTCGTATTATACCGGTTTCATTCACTTCTATAGCTTCCATTGATGGTAGATAGTGTATGGTTTATTATATATAAATAACTTTATATGTATTTATAAATAACTTTATATGTATTTATAATATATAATAACGGGTTTATTTAAAGATTTGCTGTCGCGATATGTAATCTATTATTTACTCTTAAATATTCGCGACCAGCATTGGAGCGAACACGTTTTAGCCACTGTTTCGACAACTGCCTCTATTTTGTTAACATTAAGTTTACCTTTTGAAGCATCCACGATAAAATCAATCGCATCTGATACTATATTCCCTGATATAAGATTAAGAGCTTCTACTTTGTGTTCTCCTAGTATACCTGTAGTATCATTTATAAAAAGGTCGTTTAATAATTTGACTACGAAAATCTTCTTATTCGCACCCGTCTCCTTCGTTTGTTCAACAATTGTCATCGCGATTCGAATAAGTTTCATAACTGTTTCAGGCGATATAACACAATTGTTCGCTTTAATCTGTTTTTGAAACTCTTCCTGACAATATTTGAAATCTTTGACGAATTCGGATGCTTTGTTTTCAGTTATCTTTTCTGTAGACTTTTTATCTACAATGACTTCCTCTTTGCTATGAGCACCGGAACCATTATCTGAGACAGGAGCTGGGCTAGCGGTTGATATATCCGTTTTTGCGTGTTCGGATGGTTTGTGTTCTACTTGTACTTTTATAAGAGATTCGTCCAGTATTGGAAGCTGAAGACTAACTGGTATATTTTTTGTCTCTAGAAGTTCGAGTAGTTCGATATTCTTTGAGTTATTTGAATTATGGATTCTTGTATTATTATAACTATTATCATCGTTATTGTTATGAGAATTAACAAAAACAGGCGATGATACAGGCGATGATACAGGCGATGATACAGGCGATGACATAGGCGATGCACGAACAATGACAGGAGATTCTGGACCCGTACTTTCCATTTTGTGTTTTATTTATGTAATATATACTATATAAATAAAAAGTTTATATAGGTTTAATTATATATAATATATTGTATATATTTTGGTAAAAATATACAATATATTAAGTACAATAGTTGCTTACCTTTATTATCCTAAATACTTATACATTATGTTATATTAAAATGGTGCAGTCGGGGTTCTATCGGGAGCACTATTGTGTTGATAAGGTGCAGAAAGCATTCGCCCGATTCTTGCACAGGCCGGTGATGCGTGGCTTGAAAATGTGTCGTCGCCAATGCCTCCTCCGCACGAATAATATTCATCATCGCATCCATCTTCATTATATTGTCCATTGTGACCAGGGCGACCATTCCTATGATACATACCGATAATAGCGTCGCGCGATAAATGACGTAATCTTGAACCAACTCCTCGTGCAGACGGTGTCAACTCAGAGACGATTTTGTCATCAGCTGCAGTATCGGCAGTATCGGCAGCAGCAGCGGCAGCAATAGCATCAGCCGCTGCAACTTCACTGTCCATTGAAATCTTACCCCTTGGTGCACTCGGTGTCTTTGGGGATTCCGGGCTGTGTTGGTAGTGCTGGTGAGGAGGAGGAGGCGGTGCTTGGTAATAATTATCGTCCATATATACTTCGTCAAAACCGCTGCCTTGATAACTGCGCGACGCGCTCGGTGTACGATAAGAAGGCGCAGGCATTGATTGTATGATTTCGCTTTGCAGTGGTGTGATGTCGTTGATGGTTACGGCACGTTGCTGAATTTGCGAAGCCTGACGCGCGGCGATATATCTTTCTCCAATATTCATCGCCATCAGACCATTGATACACACGAATAAATCGTCGGCCAACTGGATAATAAATGGGTCCTCGGTGAGCTGGTTTTCGGTGGCATAAGCAAGAAACTTCTCTTGGAATGCTGTAACAAACTGAATCAATCTTCCCTTTTCATCGACTTGCATATCATATGTCATATAGCGTATATTTCGGAAGAACTTGAGCGATTCGTCGACTGTCATAATCGTATCAAGACGCCATAACTCCTTTTCAACTTCGGGGTCGAGGTCGATTGTTGTCGGTTGGCTTTCGTCCGTGACGTATTGGATTTGCTCCGTAAAATCGCAGGACTTGTCGTCGAGATTCTCCATAGATGTGTATGCGAGCTTACACTCAACCGATTCGCAATCCCAAGGTACGCGGACATAAAATGTGCGGTTTGATTCGTAGGCAAAATCGCCGAGCGACATCTCATTGGTCCACTTCATAGTTGAGAAATCATAGAATTCGGCATTTGATACGAGACTTACACCTGTATAGGCCGCATTGACAGCCGACCACAGAATTTCGCCGAAAATACAGCCGGTCTTTTCAATATCGTCAATGAACCATTGCTTCGAATTGGGAAATTGTGCGCATAAATTTTCCAATGCACTCGAATCGTGATCTGTTCCATACCCCACCATAACCTGCATCGGCTGCTTCTTGGTTTCCTGTGTTGAGTTCGCATCTTGATATTTAACCTTGAGAGCGGTTGTGAGTGCCTGAACGCCCTTGTCTCCCTCATTATTGGAGCCATCAGTAAGGAAGAGATGAATCCTGTGTACGAATGCATCGGGAATACTGTCGTCGCGTGGAATGTGTATACTCTCATTTGAAATCAGCTGCGACATTTCGGTAAAACATTTCATAAAATTCGTGCCACCTGTTGGGAGAATTTCTTTGATTGTTTGAATAAGTGCATCACGGTTTTCGGGTGTGACGCGCGTGGGAAAGAGAACACAATTTGCGCGTGAATGAAATTTGACAAGCGCGAGGTAGAATTCTACGCGAGGAAACTCTGCACTTTGTTCGACAATATAATCCACCATATTTGTGAGAGTAGCGTGGACAAAATCCATCTTTGTTTTTGGTCCTGTTGATGAAGCATTATGATTACCTGTTATAGCGTATTCGCCCATTGAGCCTGAGCTGTCGATTGAACCATACATAATTACGCGGATTTTCTGTGATGATATAGGTGATTCGGTAGATGCGGCCACCAGTTGGGGGATGCTGATTCGAAGAATACCGCGATTATATTCTTCATCTACGACGGTAGGGGGTTTCTTGTTTTTGATGAGCTTAAATGTAGGAATCATTTTTGGACTGTTTGACTGTTTGATGGTAGATAACTGTATTATAGTTAATAATACAGTTTCAATTCAATTTTTCATATTTCGATATACGATGGTAATATGAAAAATATTGATAATTAGTCACTCCTCGCTTTTAGTACCTTTTGGTCCTTTTATGCTTATGTTTTCTAGTTCTTCTTCTTCTCATATTATGGCGAACAAAGCGACGTGTTTTTCTAGTGGGACGTTTTCTTTTACTCAATTTACCACCTACTGATTTATAAAGCCTTGATGATAATGAAGCAAGAGAATTAGATGACTGTTGCCGTTCACTATGAAGGTTAAACATATCCGGATTGTAGCTTCTGTATAATGCTGCTGCTGCTACTTCGGCTGCTGCTACTTCGGCTGCTGCTACTACTTGGATATGTTTGACCTTTATCATAAATTCGTCACATTCTTTTATAGACCCGAAGCTTATCACAAATGGTAGAGTAATAGATGTAGGAGCCAAAGATGGCGATGAACTATCTCTAACAGTGACTTTGATACATTTAGAGTTGGAAAAATTGGAGCTAGAATCTGTTCTAGGAGAACTATTTTTATCCCTACAATTAGTGTTCATACCACTAGACTTATGCAGATTAAAAACAAGTTCATTTAATGTGTATATATTTAATTCAACAGTATCGTCACCTATTGTAATAATTACTTTGTCATCTTCTGTTCGTAATACGGCAGGTAGTTCTTGTTGTGTATGTTGGATAGGCGTTTGATTATATTGTATTGTCACATTATACTGTCCATTGTGTGGTATTGAAGGTGGAGGAGAATCGTTTGCTGCTTTTCCATTTCTTTTTTCCAGTAATTTATTCACTAATGATTCAGTTGGACTTGAAACACTCGAATTTGGAAAATTCACAATTGGCACATCACTCAACTCCATACCAAGTGCAGATGCAACATCGTCGCCTTTAGGTATTACCGATTTAACACTAGGTATTGCATCTGAATCACCTTCACTATCTGACTCACTTGTAGAGTCATCTGGCATTCCTTGTTTTCGATTTTTTATTCTCCTTGTTTTGGCTTTTTCACGGTGTTCAGCAACTCTTTTATTTCTATCATCAGTCGAATCTTCTTCGCTATTCGAGGTTAACCTTGGCTTTTGTAGTTGTTTGTCTAGATTATCTAAAATTCCATTTATCCTATCAACTTCAGCTTGCTTTGCGTTCTTTTCTCGCTGTTCTCGTTCTTGTTGCTCCTTTCCTGTCCAAACAGTTCCCAATATTGAATCAGCGCCGTTGCTTGACGCTAACATTCGTTTTAACGACGCATTCACCTTTTTCTCAGCTTTTAACCTTCTTTTTCTTTCTTCTTCTTCTACATCGTCATTCTGTATTTTTATTTTATGAGACGTAGAAGCAAGTGAAGACATCGCCAACACATCTGCTGTATGTCTGGCGTTTTCTGCTGCTATATGTCTTAGTCTTTCTTCTGGAGAAAGGTACTTCAACCTGTCTAGTTCTCCTGGTTTGTTAGGATCGAACGTAAATATAGGTCCTGTAGGTTGGTTGAGTGGGGTGGAGGATTTTACCCATCGTGGTGATTTTGATAGTTGTAGTTGCCGTTCGTTTTCTGCTTCTTGCTGCTGTTGTCGCCGTCTGTTTGCTTCATACCATTCTATTGCAATCTTAAACGTCTCAGGATTTGCCAGTGCATGCTGCGGCTGCGGTTGTTGCTGCCACTGTAATGCTTCTTGAGATGCTGCTGCTCGTTTGATGTCGGTGTCGATGTCTGTTGATTGCCGTTGTTGTGCTAATGCTTCTTGCTGCGGCTGCGGTTGTTGCTGCTGCTGCCGATGTTGCTGCTGCTGCTGTGGCGGTGATGCGGTTGGTTCTCGACTATCGATTACGGCTTGCCGACCTAGTACTGATTTTACACCGTTACTTAAATCTGTTAAATTATAAAATTTTAAACGGGCATCAGTTTGGTCGTTGGGATACATAATGTTTGCTTTATCTTGTTGTGTAGCTTTTGGTGGTGCTATTGTAGTCACTACTGCCGATGATGCTTCTGCTGCTGCTGCTACTGCCGCTGTTTTTGGTCGTAATTTAAAGCGTCCATCCAATGGTAGTTTATTTCGTCTTTCTGCGTTTTGTGTTGCTTCCTCGAGGTCTTTAGTTGTTTTGACGCCTACTAGTATTATATTTAGTTTACTATTTTTATAAAGTGGTACTCCATCCAGACCTATAACATATTCCCACCCATTTCGCATTAAATCTGGTGTTATGATATTTTTATTTTGAATGTCTAGTAGTTGCGCTGCTTCTTGTTGTTGTTGTTGTTGTTGTTGTCTTAATCTTTCAGCTTCTTGCTGCTGCTGTTGTTGCTGTTGTGGTTGGTGTTGTTGGTGTTGTTGTTGTTGTTGTTGTTGTTGTTGTTGTTGCTGTTGCTGTTGCTGTTGCTGTTGGTGTTGCTGTTGTTGTTGCTGTTGCTGTTGTTGTTGTTGTTGGTGTTGCTGTTGGTGTTGCTGTTGTTGTTGGTGTTGCTGTTGGTGTTGCTGCTGTTGTTGCTGTTGGTGCTGTTGTTGCTGCTGCTGTTGCTGTTGTTGTTGTTGTTGTTGTTGTTGATGTTGTTGTTGTGGTTGGTGTTGTTGGTGTTGTTGTTGTTGTTGTTGTTGTTGGTGTTGCTGTTGCTGTTGCTGTTG
>Ga0114966_10000396_pt1 | contig 42795 bp, 50 predicted proteins | sample M_130207_XF_Meta_FD_87029 | JGI IMG/M metagenome (GOLD analysis project Ga0114966, IMG submission 87029) | Freshwater microbial communities from Lake Montjoie, Canada to study carbon cycling - M_130207_XF_MetaG | ecosystem: Environmental > Aquatic > Freshwater > Lake | place: Lake Montjoie... | reverse complement strand
CGTTCAAGGTGCAGCTGGTAACAATGGTAACAATGGCGGACCAGGTGCCCAAGGTGCACAAGGCGTTCAAGGTGCAGCTGGTAACAATGGTAACAATGGCGGACCAGGTGCCCAAGGTGCAGCTGGTAACCCAGGTGCCCAAGGTGCAACAGGTCAAGCTGGAACAGTAACTAGTGGTAACTATGGTGCAATTGCTTATTATAATGCCACGCCAAGTACCACCGTTCAAGGAGGTAGTGGGTTTACGTATACTGGTAATCAAAACTTATCTGTTACGGGTAGTATAAATGCGACTCTTAACATTACAGCATACTCATCAGATCAACGATTAAAAACCAATGTCAAACAAATTGTAGAAGCCATAGCTAAGGTTAAGAAATTATCAGGATTCACATATAACTGGAATGCGTTGGCCAATCAACTGGCAGGCTACAGTGAAGACGAATCCCAAGTGGGAGTTTTTGCTCAAGATGTACAACAAGTTCAGCCAGAAATTGTGGCGCCTGCTCCGTTTGATGTTGATAGATATACTGGCGAATCCATATCTGGTGAAGATTACTTAACTGTACGATATGAAGGGTTAACTCCTTTGTTGATTGAGGCAATCAAAGAATTAACATCAAGAGTTGAACATATTGAAACGATTTTAAATATTGAAAAATAATCTATCATTAACTACGTAGATAAGTAGTTGTATGATAGATCATATACACGATACCGTCGAGGGGTGGTGTTCTGTTGAACACCAAGCCTTATACAGCCAAATAGTTTCAAACTTGCCATTAACGGGCTCTCATATTGTTGAAATAGGTACTTGGAAAGGAAAGAGTACTAGTTATCTTGCTGTAGAAATAGCTAATTCTAATAAAACTATTAAATTTGATGCCATTGATACATTCAAAGGCAGTCCAGATCATAAGAATCATCCCAGTGTTGTTAATAATACATTGTTTACGGAATATTTAAAACATATTGCACCCGTAAAAAAATACATTAATACCATTGCATCAGAAAGTAGTCGTGCTGTAAAAGTATATAGTGATCAAAGTTTAGATTTTGTTTTCATTGACGGCTATTATAGTTATGAAAATGTATATGAAGATATAATTTTATGGATTAAAAAAATTAAACCAGGTGGTATAATTGCAGGGGCCAATTATGATGAAACGGAATTTCCTGGAACAGTATCCGCGGTTAAACAATTACTTGGCAACAAATATGTTGTAAATGGTAAAATTTGGGTATATGAGTCACCATTAAAAAATTTAGAAGTGCTACCACTAGCAGCACCCTCTGTCATTGAATCTAAATATTCCATCAATTGTTTTACAGATAATAAATTAAATATCAAACAAAATTTTGATCTTACTGTAGATCACGCATATATTATAACATTGGAAAACAATGTTACATCTCAAATACAGACCAAAAAATGTATAGAATCTTGTAATACCGTGGGTATGCCATTTCAATTATTTTTTGGTTATGACGGCACTGATAAAAAAACTATCAAGACACCCACTCATTTAAAAAATTCAGATCATATGAAATGGATTAAAATTATGGATTCTGCGCTAGGAGTATCTGAAATTGCATGTGCGTTAAGCCATTTGGCCTTGTGGGCACACTGCATAACCATAAATCAACCCATTGTGATATTGGAACATGATGCCATAATGATGAAAAAATTTGAACAAATGAGTATGCATAATACTTTAGAATATTTAGGCCACAAGGAAGAATTAAAACACTATTATAAAGAAAAATCTAACTCTTTCGACCCAGCATTGTTTAATACATCTATCAAGAAGCAACCTCTAATATATCCCATTAATATTAATTATTTGTTTCCACACGGACTGCATGCCTATGCAATAGATCCCATAATAGCACGAAGATTATTTGCAATGGTTATGACTGACGGCCTAATTAATCCCATAGATTCAACCATAAGAGCAGATCAATTCAGTATCGTACAAACAGGAATATATGCAGTTCAAACTGATGTCACTGATAGATACAGTACTATATCTGATCTTAACAACTCAGATCCTGGAGCAAACTTTTTTGGTAGAAAATTTACTTTTAATATTCCTGGAGTAACACCATAACATGAAAACTAAACCAACATTTACACCAAATGCCAAATGGGACCACAAACACGGCATCAATCTTTGGAATACGCATTCTGTAACAGGATTGAATTTGATGAATGAGTTTGACTGTGCAATATCTAAAATTTGTATTGTTAATGGTCCAGGTGTGGACAATATTATATCTAGAATTGATCCAAGTAAATTTTCAAATGAGATATTTACTTCATTTAATTTGTTTAACAACATTTGGGATATTGATGACAATGTTCGTCAAAATACTGAAATATCTCAAATTGCCTGTCCAAGCAAATATAAAAATCTTGATTGGACCAATCATATTAAACTAATGAATCATAATATGGATTATGCACAAGTTACTAGAATCTTAGATCACATGGTAATATGGAATCATTGTATTGTCACAGGAAAACCCGTAATTCTACTAGAAAATAATTCCAATCCTTTATTGTTAGTTGATACACATTTTCCTAGGAACAGTATTATTAGTTTATCTGATAATGGAGAATACCATTATCATAACGACAATTGGGTGTGTATGAAAGATGTTAGTTGTTACAGCATTGATACTTTTGGCGCAAAAGCTCTATTCAATGAAATAATGTACTCGGGAATAATAAATCCTCTTGAACTAATGTTTAGGATTGACAAGTATAATGTAATACCTGTACAAAAGTTATTAGATCAAATCTAATAACAATTCTAACTTGGCCCTAACTGCCTTATTGTTGAAACTGTTCTTAACACCTTGATGTAATGGTTTAGGCCATTTTTCAAAACTGCACCAAGCATATCCACTATGTTCATCATTTAGCGCGGGGATAAATTCCCTGTCTACTATTAATACATATGTATTGTATTGAAAATTTTGATCATTACTAGTGAACAATTCTAAAGGAATAATTTTTTTAATTGGAGGAGTTTTTCCTACCTCTTCAGAAATTTCTCTATCAAGTGCTTGATATGCAGTGGTGTCAGTGGGTTCTTTCTTGCCACCAACCAACCCCCATGTGTTAGCAGTTTTACCTTGAGTTCGTAATAGGAATAAAAATCTCTTAGTATCTTTGGCCAAAAAAATACCGCCACTGCATACAATTTGATTTAGCGTGGTGTTCATTAATTATAACACCAATGACCAAGACTCTTTTGAATATATACCTTCAAAACTTTTACTCCACTCATTGTTTTCCCATTTGTATTGTATACCTGTATATAAATTAGTTATATATGTCACGGGTGAAGCTTGAGCTGCTGAAAAAATAACGCTCCAGTTAGTGCCAGTCCATTCAATAATGTCATTTGCATTGGCAAAAAATATAGTATTATTGCTCCAAGCAGCAGGACCTTCTGCAGGCAATGCTCGTATTTGTTCTAAAATTAGATATCTTGTACCTTCAATTGGATTAATTGGCTTAAATGTTTCTGGATTGATAATTGCATTAATTAATAATGTGCTTTGTGGGATAGTGTCAATATCAAAATGTAATATCATTTTTGAATCATCCGTTGAATCAAGATTAATATAAGCTACAATTTGATTACCTGCAGGTGTGTTTAATCGTAATTGACTCAATCCTGCCCTAAACTCTCCAGGATACATATCTAATAAAGTGTGCCAAGATATTCCATTGGTGGTAACTGCTGTTAGATTTTCACCAATGCTGGTATCATTTACCATTAAGCCTGCTGTATTATTCAATACTAATAATTCAAAATTACCCGGAGTAACAACAGTTTTAAAGATAGGATCACCCAATGTTGGATATACTGCATTGGGATTATTATAGTCTAAATTGATAGTACCAGGTGAATCTATAAAAGCATTGGCAATAATTTTAGTAATGATTCCCAATCTTTTGACTTTGGCCGGCGGTGTAATCCAAATTGGAGTTTCAAAAACCAAATTTAAAATGTCAATATTTTGTTCTGTACCTTGTGGAATTTGTCTACTGGTCCATGTATTGCTTTTTAATTGCAGTACAGTTAGACTGGTCCAGTCTAAATAATTGTTACTGGTCTGTAATTCTAAACTTGGATTGAACAAATATGCAATCTGTTCAAATATTTGCAGTTTTTGATCAGTGTTAGTGGTCCACAAATCAGCAGATAATGTCAATTTATACGGACTGGGCATGATACGTTCAACCATGTAGCCCTGTCCTTGAGATGTAAGATATTCGCCAGTTGCTTCATCAAATACTCTTTCACGAACTTGTACTTTACTGACAAATGTTGGATCTTGTAATCGAGTTTGATCGTATTCCACTTGTTTGATATAGCAGGCCATAAATGGCGCACTGGGAACAGTATTTTCTGTATTCTTTTTCAAAACACTTGCGGATTGTCTGCTGGGATCACCGTACATCACAGGAATCTGCACGAGTTTACCTGTGCCATCTTTATAGGCAAAGTTGCTCATGATTCTAATAAACTGCGTTAAATATCGCCGTATTTGACCGTCATAAAAATGATCCAATTTGACACCTTTTAATTATCTGCTTTTGGCTTTAGAGCCTTACTCAATGCCTGACGTTCAGGAATTATCTTTCCTTGTATAGTGGCCGTAGAGTTATTGTTAATAAAACTTGTTTTTTGTGTTAACCGCACATCTTGTCCTGCAAAATGCTGTCCAGGTGCAACGTCATTATACCCAAATTCATTCAATGTCATTTGAACACCTGTTGAATATAGTGCCCAATGTTTACCATTGTATCTATACAAGTTATTGGGAATATAATCAGTCCTTAAACAAAATGCACCTTGTGCAGGCGCATTTGGAAATTCTATTCCTTGTATAAATGGTGCACCATTTGGTGGGATACCATTTCCAGTATTATAACCTAAATACAACGTTTGATTGGGACTGTGTAATACAGCACTGGCATCCAATATTGATTGATCAATACTTGCATCGCTCCATATGTCACTGGTGTCGGCAACATCAATCATGCCATTTTCTCTAGTAGGAATAACATAAAAACTTCTAGTATTGTATCCGCTGACTGGAGCATCTATCATTGCCTGTTCAATGATTTGATCATTAATTTCAATACTTTTATTGTAAGTGGATAGTAGATCACGAAGCGAACTATTATCGCCATTGCCACTATCTTGATCCAATATTTGTTTGTATTCTTGACTGTCAACTAGTGGCACACATTTGGCTTTTAATAAATGAGGATACCAAGTTTGACTAAAACCTGATGTGGGCCGACTAACATCTTGTACAACATAAAAACGTTTTAACGCAACTAACTTGTCATCTAGTGCATATTCGTCTTTTAAATGAGGCAATTCAAAAACATCTCCAGGCATAACTTTACGCAATAATGCATCCACAGTCGTGCCCAAATGGAAATACATCATAATAGTGTCATTTTGAAGAAATAACCCAAATTGACTTAGATTAAAGTCCAAGTCTTGCATGGTGTAAATGCCCCGTAGTACATACACATCTGGAGCATAATTACGATCCCTAGTTTCCATAAACAATATGTCTTGAATACCCAATTCTCCAATAGTATTGCTATTGGTGGGAGTTGTGGGAGTTGCTTCACCTTCAGCTGGATCGACTGGTCCCAAATATTTGTGTACAAATACATCCACGCCGCCCACCTGAAATCTTTCATTAATTGCACGATCAATGAATTTAAAATCTTTGCCCTTCTCGGGACGGTATAAACTAAGTTTTGGCATACTTATATTTAGCCCACCATAGTCATCCCAATTGACTAAATATTCATATGGACGAATCAATTCAATCTAGAACTTATATAGTGGAATACATCAAGGCTTTCTTGGGCGGAAGCATGGTAGATGTAGAACTTGAGCCCAGTGATTATAATTTTGCGATTGATAAGTCATTGGCAAAATATCGCCAACGTAGCAGTAATGCCGTTGAAGAAAGTCTTGGATTTTTAACAATGACCCAAGATGTTAACGAATATCAAATGCCTAAAGAAATTATGAGTGTGCGTCAATTGTTTAGACGTAGTATAGGTTCACGTACAGGCGGCGGCAATGGCGGAAGTTTATTTGAACCGTTCAATCTAGCATATTCAAACACATATTTGTTAGCAAGTACAAATATGGGTGGCCTAGCTACATACTATGCCTTTGCATCATATCAGAAACAAGTGGGTAAAATGTTTGGTAGTGATATTAATTTTATGTTTAATCCCACTACCAAAATGTTATCTGTACAACAACGTCCGTTTGCAGACGAGGAAGTATTGGTTTGGATGTACAACTATCGTCCAGATTTTAATTTATTCAGTGATGTGTATGCTGGTCAATGGTTGAAAGATTATGCATTGGCCAATGCCAAAATGATGTTGGGCCAAGCTCGTGAAAAGTTTTCACAAATTGCCAGCCCACAAGGCGGCAGCAATTTGAATGGGGCTACCTTAAAAGCTGAAGCCAAAGTTGAAATGGATCAACTTGAGTTAGACCTAATTAACTACAAAGAAGGCAGTCAGCCCCTTACTTGGATTCAAGGTTAATTTACCTGGATAACTGGATAGTAGATAAATAATAGTATGAAAGACATACTATTACAAATTATTAATTTAGATACAAGTTATAATAAATCTGCGACTAGGTATCTTTATAAAACACATCTTGATTTATGGGGTGAGATTTTAGAAAAAACTTCATTTTTGCCTAATTCTGCAAAGCCTAAACAACGTGTTTGGCATATATTAAATGATTGTTATTTTCGGCCAATTTGTCCAATAACAGGCGAATTTGTAAAATGGAATGAATGTTTATATTTTACAACATCGAGTCGTCGTGCAAAACAAATATTAAAACATCAAAATGGAGATTATATTAATGGACACTCAGCAGAAAATAATGAAAAAAGAAAACAAGGAAATATTGCTGCTGTAAATAATGGTAGAAAATATAGATCCAAAGAAACTTATACTGTTGAACAAAAAGAAAAAACTAAACAAACTTATTTGAAAAACTTTGGAGTTGATCACCCTAGCAAAAATAAAGATTTTAGGAAAAGATTGTATGATATTAAGGTCGAAAAGGGCACAATAACACCAAAGCACCTTCGAAGTTCTAAAAGATTATATTATGAAGCAGTGGGAAAATTCACAGGAGAAAGTTGGCAAAATAATTTTGATCAAATTAACCCAACTAGATTAAACAGAAGTCAATATGATTTGGATCACATCTATAGTAAGCATCAGGGATTTAAAGACAACATACCTCCATATATAATTGGGCATTGGACAAATCTTCGAATGCTAAGTAAAAGTGAAAATTCTAGCAAAGGTTCTCGATGCGATAAAACTTCAGAACAATTATTTGAAGATTTCTTTAAAAATAATCGTTGACCTTGTAATAATTCTGTTATATAATAAACTATATCCAGGAGTTTTTATGATTATAGGGGTGTGCGGTTTTATTGGTTCTGGCAAAGATACAGTTGCCGATTATCTTACTAACTTTCACGAATTTAGACGAGAATCTTTTGCAAATTCATTAAAAGATGCAGTGGCACAAGTGTTTGGTTGGGATCGAACAATGTTAGAGGGCCGCACTAAACAAGCTCGAGAGTGGCGAGAACAAGTAGATCCGTGGTGGGCAGAACGTTTGAATATGCCCCATCTTACTCCTCGTTGGATCTTGCAATATTGGGGAACTGAAGTATGCCGTCGTGCATTTCACGATGATATATGGATTGCTAGTTTGGAAAATAAACTTCGAAACAGCACAGATGACATTGTTATTAGTGACTGCCGTTTTCCAAACGAAATTAAATCAATTAAAAATGCTGGTGGTATAGTTATTAGAGTTTCCCGAGGCCCAGAGCCAGAATGGTATCAAGATGCTGTTGATATGAATGCAGGCGATCACGGTATGAATTGGGCAATAGCCAAAAGTCGTATGAGTAAATTAAGTATTCACGCAAGTGAGACAGCATGGGTTGGTACTAGGTTTGATTTTACTTTAGATAACAACCAAAGTATTGACGATTTATATGCTCAAGTATTGCCACTTATAAGTCGGGTACCAAGTTACCCTGACGCCATTTAACACCTTCTTTATGCAATATGCGCTGACAGTTGGCGCATATTGTCTTTAAATTAGTGTATCTATGATTACGTAGATTGCCGTCAACATAAAATACGTTGAATTGTTCAGAATGCTTTGAAGTATAATTACACTTTTCACAGGCATTTTTCTTTTTATATCCAGCCAACTCCCATAGCGGTTTGGATGATTTTCGGTTTTTAGAGCAGTGATCGCACTTTGATCGATAATAAGGCTGTCCAGCTTTATAATAATTGATTGCCACCGGTCTCTCATTACACTCTTTGCATAGTTTTCGCATACCCGCCCTTTTTGATACCTTTTGATACTTGATATTTACCATATGTTTTTTCATTTACAAGCTAAATAAAACAAAGCGAATCCATTAAGGAGTTTTAAAAGATGGCAATATTACAATCACCAGGCGTAAATGTATCAGTTATAGATCAAAGTTTCTATACCCCAGCGGCACCTGGTACAGTCCCACTAATTTTCGTAGCAACTTCCGAAAACAAAGCTAATGCCAGCGGCACTGGCATTGCAGTCGGAACCACCAAAGCCAATGCTGGCACTGTTTGGGTTATCACAAGTCAACGTGATTTAACTGACACTTTTGGCACACCATATTTCCAAACTGACAGCGGTAACAATCCTGTAAATGCTAGTGAAATTAGTGAGTATGGCTTACAAGCAGCCTATAGTGTTTTGGGAGTCAGCAGCCGAGCATATGTTGTTCGTGGCGATGTTGACCTTGGAGCATTACGCGGTTCAGCAACTGCGCCAAGCAGCACTCCAGAAAACGGAACTTATTGGGTTGACACAACCAATAGCTATGCATATGGTGTTAACGAATGGTCAACAACAACACAATCATTTACTGTTAAATCCGTAAATGTTATTGATGATAGTACAACTGCTACAAATGCCACATTAACTGGTGGAGTTTATACTCCAAATATGTCGTTTGGTTCAGTAGGCGACTATGCAATGGTTATTACTAGCAGAAATACTAACCAACTATGGCACAAGTCAACTAGTACCTGGAGCACTGTTACTAATACTTTTGAATCAGGCAAGGCTGTTTATATGAGCCCTAACTATCAGTACCCACCATTTACTACAAGTACAGCTACTAGTAGTGTTTGGGTTAAAACAAATACTCCTGGTCAAGGTGCTAATTGGTCTGTAAAAACATACAGTTCAGCTAAAGGTTCATGGACAACAGTTGATGCTCCATTATTTGGTAGTACACAATCTGCTATTAACAGTTTAGACTCTGTTGGCGGCGGCAAGAATATTCCAGTAGGAACTGTTTTTGTTAATTATGATTTTGAAAATGGCGCTGCATCAAATGCAATTAAGGCAAATTTTAAACTATGGTCTCGTACATCCACGTCTCCTACTACACTTAGTGTGAAGTCCGCAGGTACTTCTACTGCTGGTACAGTTTATATTAGACAAACAAATGCAGTTGGTACTTGGACTTCAGTAGTGCCATTAACAATCACTTCAACATCTAGTGCTGTTGGTTCTCAAATTGCTTCTCAATTGAACAGCAGCAATGCCGCAGGCAACTTACAGGCAGTTTGGAATGCAGGATCAAATATATTAACAATTACCCATGCTTTGGGCGGCGAATTTGAAATTGCAGATAGCGTCAGTGGTTTAATATTATCAGACGCTGGAATTAGTACTAGTGCAAGTAATGTGTTTAACGCTCCAATTGGCGATCGTGCATCAATAACTGGAACCCCAACAACATTATTTTTAGTCACTAACTGGACCCCATTAAGCTATCAAGCATCACCGGCTGCACCAAGTAGTGCGCCAGCAGATGGAACATTATGGTTTAATAGCAATATTACTGCTGTTGACATTATGATTAACCAAACTGGTACTGCTTGGGTTGGATACCTAACAATGTATCCTAACACTGATCCTAATGGGCCAATTGTTGCAGCTACCGCGCCTACTAAACAAAGTGACGGCACTGCATTAGTTGACAACGATATTTGGATTGATAGTTCAAGTCCAGATATGTACGGCCAAGTTATCTATGTTTACGATGGTTCCAAAGCAGTTGGTAAAAAATGGGTACTACAAGATGTCACTGATAATTATAGTCCTACAGGCTGGTTATTTGCTGATGCACGTTGGAGCAACACCAGCACAACTAATATGGCAACATTAACTCCTATCAGTACTATGTTGACCAGTGCGTATGTAGATCCAGATTGTCCAGATCCTGCATTACATCCAAGGGGTATGCGTTTATTCAATACACGTCGTAGTGGGAATAATGTTAAACAATATTATTCAAACTTCATTCCCATGAACTATCCAGCAACAAACCCTCTCAACGGTGATTCAACAACAAACTATTTTGCAGATCGTTGGGTATCCGCCAGCGGCAGTGCATTTGGACGTATGGCTCAACGTGCAGTAGTTGTTGACGCATTGAAGGCAGTAGTGAGTACAAATCAAAGCATTCGTGATACTGACACATTGTCTTTCAACTTGATTGCAACTCCAGGTTATACTGAATTGATCACTAACATGGTTTCATTCAACAATGACATTGGTCAACTAGCATTAGTTGTAGGTGATGCGCCATTCCGTTTGCCTGCAGATTCAACCTCATTGAATAACTGGGCCAGCAATGCTGCTCTAGCTACAGACAATGGTGATGACGGATTAGTTACCCGCGACGCTTACACAGCGGTATATTACCCAAGTGGTTATACCAATGACAACCGTGGTAATAATATTGTTGTTCCAGCAAGCCATATGATGTTGACTACAATTATTAACAGTGATAATGTAAGTTATCCTTGGTTTGCTCCAGCTGGAACACGCCGTGGACTAGTTAACAATGCAAGTTCAGTGGGTTATGTTGATAGTACAACTGGTAGATTCATGACTACTTCATTGCATGACAATCTACGCAATGTATTAGCAGGTGTTAAAGTTAACCCAATTGCTACATTGCCAGCTGCTGGACTAACAGTAATGGGTCAATATACTCGTGCTGCAAATAGCAGTTCGTTAGACCGTATTAATGTTGCTAGATTAGTGACCTATTTACGTAGACAATTAGGTGTGTTGGCTAAGCCATATTTGTTTGAACCAAATGACAGTCAAACTAGAAGAGATATCAAGACTTCCATAGAGTCATTACTATCAAGTTTAGTAACTCAACGTGCGTTATATGACTTTGTTGTAGTGTGTGATCAAACAAATAACACAAATACAAGAATTGATCGTAACGAACTATGGGTAGATGTTGCCATTGAACCAGTTAAAAGTGTTGAGTTCATATACATTCCATTGAGATTGTTGAATACTGGCGCCATTTCTTCTGGTAACTATGGTTCACAATTGAGTGGAAATAGCACTACCAGCATTGGACAATAACAATTAAAGAAGAATAAGGAGCATACAAATGCCAATTGCAAGTTTATCAAATTTCTCAGTTCCATTATCAGTGAACAACAGCGCCGCGAATCAAGGTATGTTGATGCCAAAATTGGCATACCGCTTTCGCGTTACGCTGTTTAACTTTGGATCTCTCACCGCAGCAAACTCCCCTACTGAAATAACCAAACAGGTTATGATGGTAGATCGTCCAAAGCCTGAATTTGACGAAGTACCGTTACACGTTTATAACAGTACTATCAAATTACAAGGAAAGTACAAGTGGAACAACATCAAATTAAAAGTACGAGATGATGTCACTAACGCTGTATCTACAGTAGTTGGACAACAAGTTCAGAAACAATTTGATTTTTACAATCAATCTAGCGGTGCAAGCGGACAAGATTACAAATTTTCTATGATTATTGAAATTTTGGACGGCGGCAACGGTGAGGCTGTTGTTACATTAGAATCGTTTAGTCTTGACGGCTGCTGGTTAAAATCAGTTGGCTACAGCTCAGTTGATTATTCAAAAGCAGATCCATTAGAAATTGAAATGGAAGTTTGCTACGACAATGCAATTCAAACTGATGCAACTGGTAGAAACTTGATTCCAGCAACAATTCGCGCATCAAGTACAAACGCAACAAGTTAATCACCGCACTAGCAATTAGCACCAACCCCCAGTTAACCTGGGGGTTTTTTATGGCATAAATATCATTATGTCATACGTCCCATTTAGTAATATTAATCCAGTAGCAGCCAAAGGCTATGTTACTCAAACCTTAGGTACGCCTTGGTTATTAGATTTTGAGCACGCTAGTAAATTATATAGATCAAATAATTATGCATTAGCACCTAAGACTGGATTTATATATTTTGTACGGTTTAATACTAGTACAGCAGCTAACCAGATACTTTCCAACGCCGTTATGGGAGCCAGCAGACTTGTCAAGAATTTTGACACAGACATATTATTATTAACGGGGTTATTAGCTAAATCAGTTCAATTACCTAAATTTAAAATTACCACTGAAACCATAAATCAATACAATAGAAAAACTAATATTCAAACTAAAATTAATTATGAGCCTGTAAGACTTGAATTCCACGATGATAATGCAGACAATACAAATAAACTTTGGAATTTGTATTTTAGTTATTATAATTCAGATGCAAAAAATAACAACTTTGGCGATACCAAATATGTTAACGAATACTTTGATTATGGATTTCGAAATGCCCAACAAACTCCATTCTTTACTAGCATAGACATATATGTGTTACATAAAGGCGATTATACTAAAATAACTTTAATTAACCCCTTAATAACAGGATGGGACCACGATACATTAGATCAAGCAGATGGTACTAAATTATTAAAAAACAGTATGATGCTAAGTTATGAAACTGTAAATTATGAAACAGGACAAATTACAACCGGTGCCGAATCTGCTGCGTTTAAAGACCTTCGCTATTACGATAATACAAAAAGTTCTAGATCAGAAGTAGAACAATCAAGAAGTAATGTTCAGCCTGGCGATCCATTTGCCTCGGCCATTAGTAATGTTAAACCGCCATCAACTGGTCAACTTACTAAATCATTGGCGGCTCTTGGTAGTACATTACGAGGCATTAAAATTGCTAGGGAATTCCAAAATAATCCTAAACAAGCGTGGACAGTATATGGATTTAATATTAAAGATGTACTAGCTAACTCATTAGCTAATGCAATTTTTGCTTCAGCGGCACAAGTTACAACTGTAAGTGACATACCTCAACAACAAATTGACGTCTTAGGCGCGAGCGCAGAAACTACTTTCTTAGGGTCAGAAAGTGGAGGTACAGTTACAGATACAAATGGAACTCCAGTTGTTACTGAACAACCATAAGGTCAAGGACGATAATATGTCAAACAATTTATATAGTAACTTACCCACAAGCACTCCCCCAAGTAATTATAGTACTGATGGGACTGTGCAAGCATTTGACAGTTATTTCACAGCACCTGTTGAATTAGATGCTGGCACATTAAATGCCATGACTGGTTTCTTTGAAAGTCGAGGTTTTGATATTATTACATCAAAATCTATTGCAGTTATTATTATGGTTCAAGCAAGAACTGACGGGTATAATCCAATGCAGGTATTAGATGGGTTAAGTGGATTAGATGGATTAGAAATTAGTGAATTAGCCACACAAATTTTAAATCACAATAGATTTAAATCTAGTTTCTTAGGATACACTTCTGCAATGACTCCTTATCAAGAAATACAGCGCAACATTTTAGCATGAGTTTAAAATTTGCCCAAGGGCCATATAAAATAAAACACCCTGAAAAATATGTAGGGTCTAAGATTCCTTATTGCAGGAGCAGTTGGGAAACTACATTTTGTATGTTTTGTGATAATAATCCAGCCGTAGAATCGTGGGCAAGCGAGCCCGTTAAGATTCCCTATCGTGATCCGCTAACTGGAAAACAAACAGTATATGTTCCAGATTTTCTAGTAACGTACATTGACAAAACAAATAAAAAACATATTGAAATGATTGAAATTAAACCAGCAAATCAAATGATGGTAGAACATGTGGGAAAGAATCCATACAATCAAGCACAGTATATTAAGAATATGGCCAAATGGGAAGCTGCTGGTACTTGGTGTAGAAATCAAGGAATCAAGTTTCGTGTAATTAACGAACACGACATTTTTTCCAATACTGGTAAGAAAAGAAATAAGTAATATTATGACAAAAAAATTAGAAGAACTTTTTAATTTGCCCAATGACTCTGAGCCCTTAGTGTCCCCAACTACTGAAATTACAGCAACGATTGACCTTCAGGACAAATTGGAAGAATTTGATAAAATATCTGCTGCGTTACCTAGAGTAAAGGGACTTGGAGATATTAGTGATAGTGAATTAGATGCGCTGGCCACCAAAGCTGAACAAGCATATGATGATCTTATGGACTTGGGCATGAATGTTGAGCCTAGGTATGGCACACGTATGTTTGAAGTTGCAGCACAAATGATGAATGCTGCCATTCAAGCTAAAACCAATAAGATTGACAAAAAGTTAAAAATGGTGGATTTACAACTTAAGAAGTTGGCCATTGATCGCAAAAATGGTGATAAAAGCGGTGAAGACCCAATTGAAGGCCAAGGCTATATCTTAACAGATCGTAATAGCATTTTGGAAAAACTTAAGAATATGAATAAATAAACGCAAGGGCTACTATTAAATTATGACTAAAAACTTCAAAGATTATCTGTCTGAAAGTGTTGCTACTAAAAAACACGAGTTCCGTGTTAAAGTAGCTGGCGTGTTCAGTGTCGACCAAGAAACTAAAATGAAATCAATGCTTGAAAAATTTCAAGTTGAGGGATTTAAAAAAGTAAAAACTACCCCAGTTCAATCCTTTCCATTAGATTTCCCACAAGTTCGTAATTGCGAAGTTACAATTTTTGAAGTTACACTTGACTATCCTACAACCCAACAAGAACTTACAGAGTACTTGACACAGGGGTTGGAAGTTAGCAAACAAAATTTAGTTGTTCGTCGCCCAGGTGAACCTAGCGAACAATATCAGGAACCAGTAGAAAAGCGCGAAGGCGCACTGTTGGATGATCCAGATTATAAAGAATCTGGCACGCCACAATTTGAAGATTACTATGGTGACAAATACAACAGTGGCTTTGTAAAAGAATTGAATGATGTCCTAAAACTGCAAAGAAAAGCACGTGGTGAAGAAATCCCAACAGAGGGAGTTGCCAAGTTTAACACTGATACTCCTGCTGATACTAAAACTATGCTAGCTCAGGCTGCTGACCCAAGGAAGAAATAATATGCAAATGATTGATGTACTAAAACGTTTAGCCGAACTAGACGCAAAAAACCCAAATGTAAAAACAGTGATTAAAGAATCTGCTGATGTTGCTGAATGTGGCCCAATGGGAATGATGTCTTCTGAACCAAAAACACCTGCTACAATTAATATTACAGCAGGCGACGGCGAACAGCTGGGATCAATGCTGGCCGCACTTATGCAATTAGCAGGCGTTCATAAAGTTGGTGACGAACATATGGGATCTGCAACACCTGCAACTATTATGACATCTCCATCTCCAATGGGTCACGGAACTAGTGCTGGTGATGATATGCGTAGCGTCATTGACAAGTTAAATCCTGAAGATGAAGAGGCAACAGACGAAGGACAGTACGATACTAGTCCCAATGACCCAACTGATATTCCTCCATACGATGAAGAAGGCCTTGGTCCTAACCATCATGAGAATCAACCACAATCTGGTTCAGTTCCTAAAGATCATGAAATGCGTCCACGTGACAGAAACCAACCAGTTGCCACATTTGAAAATTTAATGGCTGAGTACAAAAAGTTTGTTACTGAAAGCACACTTACAGAATCATCATACGAAGACATTTTAAAACAGTATCCTACAGAAGTTCAAGACTTTAAAAACGGTGGTGATTTAGATTATGACTTACAATCAGCACTATGGGATTACCATTTCAATAAAGGCGATATTAGAAACTACGATGCAGATGCTAGCGAGTACATTGGACAAAATCTAGCAGATTTTTTAGGTGTGGCTGAAAATAATACTGGAAGCACAATGAATACAATGATGCAAGGCGGTACTCGTGCGTTAGGTGGAAATGCAGATCATGTGGATCGCGGCGAAGAAGATATTGATCAGTTTGTCAACGGAAATAGAAAAAACTTCAATGGCGTGGACGAAGAAGATTTTGACAAAGCACAGCAAATGTTTGTAAACTTTCTTAAAAAGAAAGGTATCAATGTAGACAATATCAATGATGACGCATATCCTGTACTTGTGGCAATGTGTCAAGGAAAAATGTGTGCTTGGTATGATTTAGAAAACGCCCATGGGTATGTTGCAATGCAAGACGACGAAGTGGACGAGGCAGCTCAGTGGCGTGATCCTAAACACAAAGGAAACTTGTACACACAGGAACCAGATGACGGTGAAGGTGATCGTCATGATTATTATCGTGACAGCAGACCAGAAAACGATCCAGGCGAAAAACGTTCTACCTTTAATAGAAGCAAAGATACAGACAAACTGCACTACCCCTACGGAGATTACCAAGTGGGTCAAAAGGCCCAAGTAGGTGACCGTGCTAAAAAAGGATTGCTAACAAAAAATTCTATTAGAGTAGTAAAAAATAGAATTAACGGAACTCAAGGCGATCATCCTCGTCCAAACTTACCAAAATAATAAACTTTAGGATGTAATCCACCCAATAGCCTCTTCGGAGGCTATTTTTTTCATTAAATATACAACAAAGGAATAATATATGGGTTCAAAGAATCTCGATGGGGTGCTCATAAAAAAAGCCAACACAACACAACGTTGGACAGATGAAGATCTTGCCCATATGGCTGGGTGCATGGATCCTATTGACGGCCCGCAATATTTCTTAAAACATTTTTTCTTTATTCAACACGCTACCAAAGGCCAAATCAAATACGATGCTTTTGATTATCAAGATGATTTGTTATATAGCTATCACAATTATCGTTACAGCGTCAATATGCTGGGACGACAAATGGGTAAAACTACTACAGCAGTTGGATACTTACTATGGTATGCGATGTTCATGCCAGATAGTACCATATTAATATGTGCCCACAAATACACAGGTGCACAGGAAATTATGCAACGGCTTCGTTATGCATATGAAACTTGTCCTGATTTTATCCGTGCAGGTGTTACCAGTTATAATAAACAAAGTATTGAATTTGAAAATGGGTCACGTATCGTAGCACAAACAACTACAGAAACCACTGGTCGTGGTATGTCTATATCATTGTTATACTGCGACGAGTTTGCATATGTTGCACCTAATATTGCTAGCGAATTTTGGACTTCAATTGCTCCCACACTGGCAACTGGTGGTAAGGCCATCATTACATCAACACCAAATAGTGACGAAGATCAATTTGCTACTATTTGGAATGAGGCAAATAATCGAATTGATGACTTTGGAAACACTACTGAACTGGGTAGGAATGGGTATCGCCCATATATGGCTATTTGGAGTCAACATCCGGATCGTGATGTGAAATGGGCATCAGAAATGCGAGCACAATTGGGCGATGACCGATTTAATCGCGAGCACGAATGTAAGTTTTTAATCTTTGACGAAACATTAATCAACAGTGCGTGTCTTGCCAGTTTGCAAGGAGAAGAGCCCAAAATTAAAATGGGTCAAGCTCGTTGGTACAAGCGTATCAATACTAGAAGTACTTACTTGTTTAGTTTAGATCCCAGCATGGGAACAGGCAGCGACTTTGGAGCAATTCAAGTATTTGAGATACCCAGTTTGGATCAAGTTGGTGAATGGCATCATAATTTAACTCCAATCCAAGGACAAGTTCGTATTCTACGAGATATGTTAAAATTTGTTGAAGAACGGTTTATCAAAGCTGGCGTAACTCCAAGCATTTATTACAGTGTGGAAAATAATACCTTGGGTGAAAGTGCATTGGTTGCAATTGATGCATTGGGTGAAGAAACTTTTCCAGGATTATTCTTGAGTGAACCAGTAAAACGTGGGCATGTTCGTAGATTCCGTAAAGGGTTTAATACCACTCATAATAGTAAAATTTCCTGCTGCGCCAAGCTCAAACAATTGATTGAAACTAAAAAAATAAAAATATGTAGTAAAGCACTAATTAGTGAGTTAAAAACATTTACTGCTCAAGGCACCACATTCAAAGCCAAAGATGGTCAGCACGATGACTTAGTTTCTAGCGCATTATTAAATATACGTATGCTTATGAGTTTACAAGAATGGGATCCTGCAATTTATGAAAAGATGCGTGATCAAGAAGGCATGGGAGAATATGATCTTCCCATGCCCATTTACATTAGCACGTACTAAATACTGATATGAAACCTATCCAAATAATATCCCAAGACTTGTTTGATAAAGTTCGTAGCCGTTTTTCTAATTTAGAAATGGGTGACGAAACTGGAGCAGTCACTATTGATCCCGCAGAAGCACGTTTCTTTGATTTCGACTTTGTTTTTGAAGGCAATAATCTAGGCCGTGTTAGCATTAGCTTGGGAGATTTGGGTAACTTAAAAGTTTACTATAGTCAAGGTATTACTGAAAATCAAGATGACCCAGTCAAAAAAGAATGGTTTCGTTTCTTGAAAGAAATGAGATTTTTTGCTATGCGACGACTACTGCGTTTTGATACACGAGATATTGCAAAAACAAATCTTGATAAAAATGATTTTCAACATTTGGCTACGACCCAAGGACCTAAGGAAGAAGAAATGACAACTATGAACGAATCACGTTGGAACCATAAGAGTTCTAGCAAAACTAGCCGTGCTGTACAAGGCAAAACAGAAGTTATTGTACGCCACGAAAGCGCAGTGGACGAAACATATGCAGGCGCACGTAGTCAGCGTAAAAACATCAAGGCAATTTTTATTCAAAATAGCGACGGCGAAAGATTTAAATATCCATTCATTCACCCAGCTGGCGCATTCGCTATGGCACAACACGTAGATCACGGTGGCATTCCACACGATCCAGCAGGCAAGGCAATTATTAAAATGAGCGAACAAATTGCTCAACTACAAGCATTTCAACGTAAAGTACATAAAGCCACCTTGCATGACGACGCAACAGGAATCACCGAGCGAGCCGTAGGCCGCCTACAAGAACTTAAAGCAAGGGTGGACGGGTTAAGTAAAAGACACCAATATGAATGCTGGATGGAAGAATTTACTGGTGACGGATCTGAAATGGATATGGATCTAGATGAAGTCACAATGGAACAATATAAACAAAAATTCACACAGACAAGTTTCCAAGAAGAATTATCAAGTTTCTTCCCACTGCTACATAGCATTATGAGCGAAGATAACGATATTGATCTTGAAGAATTCGTAAATGAAGAAACTGCACCTTGGGAAACTGATGCTGAAGCTGCTGCTAGAGAAGCCGGCAAAAAAGAAAAGTCACCATTTAAGAAGCCTAACAATCCCAATCGTACAGGAACAGATACTGCAAAGGCACTAGCACAAAAAGGCATTCCAAAAGAATCATTTGGAGCGGACCATGTAAGTCCTGAACAGCAATTTGAAGATTGGGCAGACGCTACTGAACAAGGCAAACTTACAGATGACCAAATAGATCAATTAAAACAAGCTATTGAATCTTTGGGCGGCGAACCTTTACAATTAGGTCCAGATGGTTCTACTGCTTGGCAATTCTTTAATGAGCTAGGTCTTGAAGATGAAGATTTAGAAGATAAATTTAAAGATGCCGCAAATGTAGATCCAGAGTCTGATGGAATGGAAGTTTTCAAAGTATGGGCACAACAAGACTATCCAGAACTTGCAGTCGCGTTGGGTATGAGTGGAGCAGAACAACCACAATCACCAGAACAACCAGAACAACCAGTTGCAGAAGGTCAATCACTTGTTATTAACGGCAAAGAAGTTGACATGCGTAGTTTAGAAATTGACGGAGTTGATCCTAGAGATTATCCAGATTTCAGTGATGCATATATTAGCTATGCTTCATTTACTGACGGCACGGATCTAAGTGATGAAGAAATGGATCAACTGAACGACGAACATGGCGATCTTGTACATGAGTTGGCATATGATAGCCTACATGAAAATGATGAACAAGGTGGTATGCCTAACAAGACAATGCCAACTCGTGAAGCTGTTATTAAAGAAGTTGCCAAGTTAGTTAAAAGTCGTTTCAATGAAGATAATTTAGAACTTGGTGCATTTAATGGCGCACCTAACATTGCTTTGGACGTTAAAAAGAAATGTGCTGAAATGTTTGGTGAAGAAGTTGGTGAACAAGCAGAAAGTCTAGCATTGGAATTCATGGAAAAACTTAGCCAACAACGTGCAGAAAAACACGGAAATGTAGAAGACGACGGCTTGGCTCGGTTAAAGGAATTACTGAACACAGTCAAAGCCAAGGTAGAAGGTATTGGTGATCGTGGTCAAAGTGGTAAGGACTTTAATACAAATATCATGTCAGCTGAAGAATCTGGTCCTAAACCCAGTGAAGTACCAGCATACCTACGTAAGCAACAGGGCAAGCCGCCCTTAACCACTCAAGATTTAGAAAAAGAACAAAACAAGAGTCCCACATCATCTGCTGGACTGGCTCAACTTAAGAAAGACATTGGTGTTTATGAAGAATCTGCACTTGAAGCAGTAATGAGATTGAGTAATTACAAAAAATAATTGGTAAAAAAATACCAATTTCTACTGCAATAAAGGTTGCAGAGATAAATAGATGTGTGTATACTTAACTGTATGCACACATTTTTCTTTTTAGTCAGTAGGCTTTAAAGAAGAGGCATAATATTAACATTTATTAAGGAAAAACATTATGGCAACTTTAGCAGAAATCCGCGCGAAGCTTCAAGCTTCTTCTCAACAAAACACTGGCAGCGGTGGCGGTGACAACGCAATTTTCGCACATTGGAACATTGCAGAAGGACAAACAGCAACGGTTAGATTCCTTCCTGACCAAGACCCCAACAACACTTTTTTCTGGATCGAACGTGCAATGATCAAATTGCCCTTCGCTGGTATCAAAGGTGATACTAACAGCAAGCCTGTTACTGTACAAGTTCCTTGTATGGAAATGTGGGGAGAAACTTGCCCAATCTTGACAGAAGTGCGTCCATGGTTCAAGGACAAGAGTTTGGAAGATATGGGTCGTAAGTATTGGAAAAAGAAGAGCTATTTGTTCCAAGGCATTGTTGTTGATAGCAAAATGCAAGAAGACAAGGTTCCTGAGAATCCAATCCGCCGCTTTATCATGAGCAGCCAAATTTTTAACATTGTTAAAAATGCATTGATGGATAGTGAAATTGAAGAATTGCCAACAGACTATGTGCGTGGCTTGGACTTCAAAATTGCTAAGACCAGCAAGGGCGGCTATGCTGACTATACAACTTCAAACTGGTCACGTCGTGAACGTGCATTGAATGAATCTGAATTGGCGGCCATCAAGCAACATGGTTTGTTTGATTTGAAGACATTCTTGCCAAAGAAGCCAACTGACGTTGAGCTCAAGGTAATGAAGGAAATGTTTGAGTCGTCAGTTGACGGTGACGCATTTGACATGGAACGTTGGGGTGCTTACTATCGTCCAGATGGACTGCGTAGTAACTACACAACTACTAGCAGTTTGCCTCCAACACAAGCAGCAGCTCGTCCCGCACCAACACCAGCAGCTCGTCCAGCACCTGCTCCTGTTGCGGAAGATGCGGCGGATGCTACTCCTCCTTGGGAAGATGATGTTGCGGCAGCTGAAACATCTTTCTCTGCGCCAGCTAAGTCTGAGCCAGCAGCAGGTGGCGCAGGTAGTCGTGCAGCCGATATCATTGCGATGATTCGCAACCGTCAACAATCTTAATTAGGAGATAGATTATGGCAAAGAGTTTCGATATCTCGAAATTCCGCAAATCTATCACTAAGAGTATTGATGGACTAGGAATTGGTTTTAATGATCCAACTGATTGGATCTCGACCGGCAACTATGCTCTAAACTATCTTATCTCGGGGGACTTCTTTAAGGGAGTCCCTTTAGGTAAAGTTACAGTATTTGCAGGCGAAAGTGGTGCTGGTAAGAGTTATATTTGCTCAGGCAATATTATTCGACACGCACAAGAACAAGGCATTTATGTTATCCTAGTTGATAGCGAAAATGCCCTTGATGAAAAATGGTTGTTAGACCTCGGCGTTGATACAAGCGATGAAAAGTTGCTAAAACTTAACATGGCTATGATTGACGACGTAGCAAAAACTATTAGTGAATTCATGAAAGAATACAAAGCGATGCCTGAAGACACTCGCCCAAAGATTCTGTTTGTTGTTGATAGTTTGGGAATGTTGTTAACACCAACTGATGTTAATCAGTTTGAAGCAGGTGAGATGAAGGGTGACATGGGACGCAAACCCAAGGCACTTACCAGTCTTGTTCGCAATTGCGTAAATATGTTCGGCTCATGGAATGTTGGATTAGTATGTACTAATCACACGTATGCAAGTCAGGATATGTTTGATCCAGATGACAAGATTAGTGGCGGCCAAGGTTTTATCTATGCTAGTTCTATTGTTGTTGCTATGCGTAAATTGAAACTTAAAACTGACGCAGATGGTAATAAGACTACAACAGTTAACGGTATCCGTTCAGCTTGTAAGATTATGAAAACTCGTTATTCTAAGCCGTTCGAAAGTGTTCAAGTTGAAATCCCATACTCAACAGGTATGAGTCCATTTAGTGGATTAGTTGATATGTTTGAAGGCAAAGGTGTGTTGAAGAAAGAAGGTAACAGTCTTGTCTACACAACTAAAGACGGAGAAATTATCAAACAATTCCGTAAGGCTTGGGAACGTAATGATAAAGATGGACTAACTACAATTATGTCTGAATGGACTGATGCAGTAGTTAGCGAACTTACAACTGTAGAAATTGAGGAAGAATAAAATGGAAGAAGATTTAATCATTGAAATTTGGGACGTCTTTAAAGAATATATTTCTGATAAAAATAAAGACATTGCAGCAAATCATTTTGTAGATTTCTTGCTAGGAAGAGATGTAGAAACTTCGGTTCTAAATGCACTTGTCGGTTATGATTCAGCTTTGGATGAGGCCATTTCATTGGTCGTTGACGAAGATGCTGAGGAAGACATTGATGAGAACGACTGGGACTCTTACGAAGAAGAGGACTAATCTATGTCTTGGTATGCTAAGGTCAGTAAAGACATAGCACACCTCCCAAATTGTTTAGATCATTTTTATAACGAAATTGGTCAGGCCCGTTCTGAAGTCAAGATCCACGGCAGCGTGGAAAAGGCTTCAGCGGCCCTGCCTGGTATTGTGGAACAACGATTTAATCAACTTCAGGAGATTGAAGCTATTCTTGAATATCTCAATATTGAATTACGTCGTATTAAATCCAAAACTTTTAGAAAATACTTAGAAACTTATGCCCGCGCATTAAGTGCTAACGAAGTAAACAAATATGTTGAAGGCGAAGCAGATGTTGTTGATATGGAAAAAGTCATCAACGAATTTGCCATGTTACGCAATCAATGGTTAGGCATTATTAAAGGCCTCGACATCAAACAATGGCAGTTAAGTAACATCATTAAACTTCGGGCGGCAGGATTAGAAGATATTTCTCTATGACATTTACACAATATACTGTATAATATTATTATGTACATTGAAGATATCATTGACTCCCTAATGTTTAGCCCAGTTAAATTGAACCGATTTGATCAAAAGATCATTGATAGTTTTGGCAATCAAATAATGATGGGAACTGGGTTTACTGAAAAACAAAGTGTATTGGCTGTGAAAATCCTTGGTCGGTATTCTGATCAAATATCTTTACATTTGAAAAATAATATCAATACGTTTCTTGAGAATCCAACATATCGATATAAAATTAGAAAAACTGTGACTACTCGTTCTATTAAAATTATTGATAATAGCGTTATTGAAGTTAAGTTTCCTTTTGACGAAAACTTTGTTGCAGAAATTCGAAAATACAAAAGCAACCAATCAGCTCGCTCAGGTAATATTGTTTGGGATAAAGAAAACACCAGTTGGATGTTTACCTTAAATGAATCTAATATTCAGTTTATAACAAACTTATGTAATCCTAATGAATTTGAATTTGACGAAGATTTTAAAAAATATGTTAGGGACAGTGAAGAGATTTTACAAAACATTGAAAATTATGCACCCATATTAGTCAGTGATAACAATCAATATGCTATTGTAAATTCACCTAAAAATATGCCAAAGATTACCGCTACTGATTTATTAGGTGCTGTACTACAGGCAAGAAAATTTGGTGTGATATTGTGGGACGATAATATAGATCATTATCTGAATAATGGAACAATTGATGACGTTACTGTACAATTTTTAAAATCAAATCCTGGAGCCATTACTGAATTATCTAATACTCCTTCAGACCTTGCTTGTTTAGAAACAGTCTTGAAGAATTTGGGACCTAGTTTAATTATTGTGCCTGGCGGTATGGAATTAGAAAAAATGACACATGCTTTGGACCTTTTACAGGGTATAGGAGTGTCGAATAAAAACATGTCGGTTTTATTCAGATTACCCACAGAAACCGGTAGAAATTTTAATGATTTTGTTAAAAATCAGGACTTAAATGGGCCGATTTGTGAAGAAACATCTGTGGTGTTTATCAGTGGCAAATTGCCTAAACCGTTAATTAAATCTGGAATTAGATTTAATAGTATAATTAATTTGGGCTTTGATAACGCTCATTATACTATCAAAGAGTATGTTAAAAATCACCCACATCAAATATATTTTGATCTAAAGAAAACTAATAGAGGATTTAATTTTGGCCAGCTGTAAAATTGTTATTAAGGATGAGGTCAACATCAAGATAGAAAATCTAGATCTTGACTCTCGTAAAGCGCTGGTAAAGAAATTCAAATACGAAGATCCAACTGCTAGGTATCGCCCTGCTTATAAGTTGGGTCGATGGGATGGCACAATTAGTTTCTTTGGACTGGGTGGAACTACATACCTAAGTATGCTGCCGCAAGTTTTGGAATATTTGGAAAGTCGTAATTTTTATATTGAATTGGAAGACTTGCGTAGGCCAATAACCTTGGACTTTCCAGAAGTGTTTGAAGACTTTTGGGGAGATCAAACTTGGCCAGAAGGCCATCGGTTTGCTGGTGAACCTATAAGACTGCGAGAAGATCAAGTTGAAGTGGTTAATACTTTTTTGAAGCACCCACAATGTATTCAAGAAATTGCTACTGGATTTGGTAAGACAATTACTACTGCAACTCTAGCAAAGATTTGTGAAAAATATGGGCGCACAGTAACTATTGTTCCTAACAAAAGTCTAGTTGAACAAACTGAAGAAGACTTTGTTAATTGTAAATTAGATGTTGGTGTATACTATGGAGACAGAAAAGATCTTAATAAGACACATACCATTTGTACTTGGCAAAGTCTTAATATCTTAGAAAAGAGATCTAAAGATATTAGTGATAAGGAACTACTAACATTGGCTGAATTGTTGGATGGCGTTCAATGTGTTATGGTGGACGAAGTTCACATGGCCAAAGCAGAAGTATTAAAAAATCTACTGACAAGAAACTTATCCAATGCTCCAATACGTTGGGGACTGACTGGTACTGTTCCCAAGGCGGATCATGAATTTCAAAGTATCAAAGCAAGTTTAGGCGAAGTTGTTAATCACATTTATGCACATACACTTCAAGAAGCCGGAGTACTTAGCAACTGCCACGTAAATATTATCCAAACTGCTGAATGGAAAGAGTTTGGAAGTTATGCAGAAGAGTTAAAGTATTTGGTCACTGATGATGCAAGAATGAATTTCATCAGTGATAAGATTAAAGAAATATCCAATACTGGTAATACTCTTGTATTGGTTAATAGAATTGATTCAGGTAAGGCATTGGTTGCGAAAAACCCCGAAGCAGTATTTGTATCAGGTGAAGTAAAAACCAAAGATAGAAAAGCAGAGTATGATGAAATTAAAACAAGTACTAACAAGATTATTGTGGCGACTTACGGTGTGGCCGCTGTGGGTATTAATATCCCCCGTATTTTTAATCTGGTTCTTCTTGAGCCCGGAAAGAGCTTTGTCCGCGTTATACAATCAATTGGGCGAGGTATTCGAAAAGCGGACGATAAAGACTTCGTACAGATCTGGGACTTGACTGCTGCAAGCAAATATGCCAAACGACATTTAACTGAACGCAAACGGTTCTACAAGGATGCAAAATATCCTTTCACTATTCAAAAAGTAAAATATTAATGATGTTTGCTTTTGCCTACAATAGTGTGCTATAATATAATATAATAAGGAAAATTATTTTGCAGATACTTACCCTCGAAGATACCACGTTTTTTCTAAATAATCTACCAGATGAAATTGATGAAGACCTACGATTTGCTGTGCTAGATAACAGTGATAGCTCAAACCCAGATCACTTTTTTATACCGTTGATCTTTTTAGAAAGTTTTACCGGACCAGCAGTGGTATTAAAAATTGGTCCGCATGAACTCACTATGCCGTTAGATTGGTGTACAATTGTTGGCGATCCTGAAGGTCCTGATATGGAAGTGTTACAGTTAACAAGTTTGAATGACAGAGGATTTAAAACGTTTTGCTTTAACCCTCGCAGTAGTTTTAGACCAGAGTTTTTAGAAATTGATATTATCGATGTTTATCAAGATGTTAAATGGTACTTTCCCAAAATGAGACCAGGTCAACTATTATGTACACCATTAACAGCAGGATCTAAACCTACCTGTGCATATTTTGTCAAAGAAGTAAGCCGTCAAAGTGAATTGGTGGATTATACAAGGTGCTGGTAAATGGCCACAATATTTGAAAGTCCAGACGGGGGAGAAACAGTTTATGCCAGGGAAGAAGGTGAAACTACTCGTACCCTGTATTCTGAAAGTGAAAAGAAAAAGTCTCTTCATGATCAAATTATGGAAGATCAACTCTGGGGAAATATAAGACGTGCTGCCGAAACAAATCCCACTTTACAAGAAGCTATAGAACGTGTTAAAGTAACATACTACCTAACAGATCACTACGAAAGAAGATATGGCAACCGCAAAAACAAGTAAACCCAAAAAGCCTAGGGCATTGGATTTGGGAAGAGTATTGAAAGCAGTGGATCATAAAAACTACGACTTTTATGATACACTAACTGCCGCTGAACTTAAAGAATTTAGCCCATATGTATTGATGAGATTCTTGGCTAATCCACATCACGATAGAGATATTAAAGAATGGTACATAGTGGAAACCAATGAACGTGTGAATAAACATCATTGGTCATTGAGTAAAAATCACGAAGGACTATTGTGGAAATTGATGGCCGGCGTGGGCGCTGGTATTGAAATTAATCATACCTTTATGCCAATGCTTAAAGGCAATCTTGATAAATTTGAAAAACTAATAGAAGAATTGAATCCCACAATGAAGGACGACGAAATTAAATTATTGGCCAAGTTAATGACTGCGGAAGATCGTCGAGAACTGTTTGACGGTATGGGCTTTGATAAAAAACAACGAAAAGAATACGAGTGATAGCATTAGTGAGCCAACCCTATACCTGTGTTCATTGTAACAAAAGTTTCATGCAGGAGAAAACTCTTGTGGCGCATATGTGTGAGCGGAAACGTAGAGCGTTACAACAAACTGAAAAACGTGTGCAGGCCGGCTTTATGGCCTATAACCGTTTTTGGCAATTGACACAAAATGCCAAAAAGCCCAAGTCATATGACGACTTTGCTGACAGCAGTTATTATAATGCGTTTGTAAAGTTTGGTGGATTTATTAATAATGCTAATCCGCTATATCCTGATAAGTTTATTGACTATGTTATTAAGAGTGGGGCTAAATTAGATCATTGGTGTAGGGATGAGCTTTACACAAAATATCTTTATGAAATTATAAAAACTGAACCAGTTGAAGCAGCCGTACAACGTACACTACAAACCATGATGGAATGGGGAGATAATAACAAAGCAGAGTTTAATCATTACTTTTTATATGTAAGTTTGAACCGAGCAGTTAACGATATTGTAAATGGTAAAATTAGTTGTTGGGTTATACTGAACTGTAATGACGGTAAAGCAATGGTTAAGAATATGAGCGACGATCAATTAAACTTGATTGCTCCAGGATTTGATGTACCCTATTGGTTAAAACGCTTTAAAGAATTACCAGCCGATGTGTTACTGGTAAAAGAAATATGTGAAGAAGTTGGATTAAAATGAAACACGAAAATTTAAAAGAGTTTTGTGAACATCACCGTATAAGAGTGCTTGATACAAACAAACGAGCAAGCCGATATCACAAAGTTAACATAAATTATTTCAAAGACCCAATGGATTTTAATAGAGTTTATGAACATGTTGTATGTGACAGCGAACCCTTGTATACTGTAGAAATAGCAGAAAGTGAATTAGAACGTATTGCAGATTTTGAATCTGAAGTATTCAATCATATGGCCAAACAAGGACATTATAGAATGTTTGAAACTTTGATGGAACAAAAAGAACACGAACGGTATTTGCGGGACAAATACCCAGCAGTGAAGAAAGCATACGAACAATATAGCCTAATGTTGAAATTAGCGCAAAGTGGGGAAATGTGACCCAGCCAAATTCTGCAAAGGGAAGGATAAGTTACGATTCTACATCAACTGGTTCACTAATTCCTTTTTTTAATAGGAATATATCCGAGTATCCTACAGAAGCTGGCGCTGTAAAGTTTTAGATTAAATCTAAAACTTTGTTGGTGCATAACGGACCTGACGGGTGGTCTTCTAGTGCTCCTGAAAGTTATGAATATATAGCTGCGGTAAAATATATGGGAGACCATACTTGGCTAGAAGTTGACAACTATCAAAAATAAATGTAAAATTAGCGAAGGAATTGATAATATGAGATTAAAAGGCAATGTAGAAAAAGGTTGGGGATCAGAATTGATTTGGGTCACTAATGACAAATACTGTAGTAAGTTTTTAAACTTTAATGAAGGTGCAAAATTCAGTATGCACTTCCATCGTGAAAAAGAAGAAACTTGGTATGTTCTAAGTGGCAAATTTGAAATTGAAGTTATTGATACCCGCAATGCCGAAATACATAAAAAAATTATTGGTGTGGGTGGCATACATCATAACGATCCGTTGGTCCCGCATCGAATCACTTGTCTAGAAGAAGGTACAATTATTGAAGTATCTACTCCAGATAGTGTGGAAGATAATTATCGAGTTATGCCAGGAGATAGCCAAAAATGAAAATTTTAATTACAGGTTATAAAGGATTTATTGGCCAGAATATGGTCAATGCCTTACGAGCTGATCACGAATTGTCAGTATATGAATGGGGAGATCCTGTACCAGACTTTAATGGATTAGACTGGGTTATACATCTTGGGGCTATCAGTAGCACTACTGAAACTGATGTAGAAAAAGTAATGAAACAAAATCATGATTTTAGCTGCCTAATACTGTTGGCTTGTTTGGAACATGGTGTGAATCTACAATATGCCAGCAGTGCCAGTGTGTATGGATTGACAAGTGACTTTAATGAAATTTCACCACTACACCCCATGAGTCCATATGCTTGGAGCAAATATTTGTTTGATAGGCATGTGGACTCGCAGAACTTTACAAGTATACGGGTGCAGGGATTTAGATACTTTAATGTATATGGCCCTTATGAAGATCACAAAGGCGATCAAGCTAGTCCCCATCACAAGTTTGAAAAGCAGGCAAAAGAAACTGGAGTTATCAAACTATTTGAAGGATCTGAAAATTATCTAAGAGACTTTGTCCACGTTGATACAGTTGTAGATGTTCACGAAAAATTCTTTCATGTTGAAGAAAGTGGCATTTGGAATGTGGGAACTGGTCATGCTACATCATTTGAATCAGTGGCCCGTGCTATTGCAGAACGGTATAGGGCTAGAGTTGAATATATTCCAATGCCAGACAATGTTAAATCTCAGTATCAAAAATATACCTGTGCTGATGTGACCAAGTTAAGAAGGCATTATCCATGACTACTGTAATTGTTAACGGAACATTTGATATCCTGCATCCAGGTCATATTGCAATGCTAAACACTGCACGAAGTTTAGGAGATTATCTTGTTGTATGCATAGACACTGATCGTAGAGTTAAAGAACTTAAAGGCGATAGTCGTCCAGTTAACGACGAAAACTTTCGTAGGATAATGCTACAGAATCTCAAAGCAGTTGATATAGTAGAATTGTTTGATAGTCAGGATGATCTTATTAGACTTATCAAACTTTACAAACCAGACATTATGGTCAAGGGCAGTGACTGGCGAGGTAAGAGCTTGGTAGCAGAACAATACATTAAGGAAATATTTTGGTATGACAGAATTAAAGAATACTCAAGCACTGCAATCATTGAACGTATTGCTAATCGGTGATAGTTGTATTGATGAATACAAAATAGGCACAGTGGATAGACTGAGTCCAGAGGCACCTGTACCTATTATCAAAGTCAGTAACACTACAACTGTGCCTGGCATGGCAGCTAATGTACATGATAATCTTAAACAATTGGGCATTGATGCTGATTTTATTACTAACGATGCTGTCATTAAAAAGACAAGATATATTGATAAACGATCAGGACAACATCTGCTAAGAGTAGATGATGAACCAGATATTGTGCATTGGAGTGGCCGCACACACCTTAGTCCTATTAGCAGTTATGATGCCGTTGTAATATCAGATTACAATAAAGGTTTTCTAACTTATGAACATATTGAAAATATTATTAATTTGGCAAAATGTCCTGTGTTTATTGATACTAAAAAACAAGACTTGTCTAGATTCAGTGCAGATAATGTATATGTAAAAATTAATGAATTGGAATACAATAATAGATTTAGTATTCCTAAAAATTTAATTGTTACACTGGGTGAACGAGGATCAATGCTCAAACAACTTGGTAATGAAGATAAGACATACAAAACTATGCAAGTTGAAGTTTCAGATGTTTGCGGCGCTGGCGATACTTTTTTGGCAGCGCTGACTTATCAATACCTATTGACAAAAAACATAAAAATTGCTATAATGTTTGCTAACACCGCAGCAAGTATCACAGTACAGCACCGCGGAAACTACGCACCCACATACGACGAGATTAGACATGCCGGATATTGATTTAGACTTTGCTGATAGAAAACAAGTGCTTGATATTATCAAACATATTCCCGCATCTATCAAAGATAATGATACTTTTAAAAAACACAACACTGGGGTATACTGTACTTCTATCCCAGTTAATCCTATTACTGGATTGGCCAGTATTGATTATAAAGAAGCTGAGATGAGGGGATATTTTAAATTAGACTTTTTGAATGTCAGTGCTTATCAAGGTGTTCAAAACGAAGAACACTTACTGCAATTGTTGAATACTGAACCACTATGGGATTTATTGGGCCAGAAAGAACTATGCGATCAACTGTTTCATATTAACGGATATCATACGTTAGTTGCTTCACTTAATCCCACTAGCATCACTGAGCTAGCCATGGTATTGGCTTTGATCCGCCCTGGGAAGAAACATCTCATCCCAATATGCAAGGATCAGGGTTTCGATGCGATTAAAGATGAAATATGGGTTAAGACTGACGAAACCTACTTCTTTAAAAAGAGTCATTCCATTTCCTACGCCTGTGTTATTGTAGTACAATTGAATTTAATTTGCGAACAAATTAGCTACGGGTACCTTTAGGAACTCTAACTAATTGAATTGATTTTCTTTTAATTCGTTTTTCAGCAATTTCACTTAGATTTACAATTGGACCAAATACTAATTCAATATCTTTGCTATTAAAAGTTTTGATGGCATACCTGAATAGTTGCATTTCTTTCTTTAGAAAAATACTGATAGGGATCTTGCGGTTGGATTCCCACCACCAAACTTCGCCCATTTCTAAAAATGTACGACGTTCGTCATCAGTTTTAATTACGCTGATGTCATAAACACTGGTGACGTAATCGTCAAAATTAATGACTATACCCACATATTCAATGTTATTTGATTTAACACACGATATAAAAGGATGAAGTTCTTGGAAAGTTGGTTGTGATGTCATTATAATTCAATAAATACCATATGCTAAGTATACCAGTCTATTTATATCCAAATATATACCAAGTTATATTAGATTTGGATCCAACCGTGCGGGGAGTTAATCAAGTTATGTACCAACGAGACCTTAAGATTCAAAAGGGTGTCAAAAATAAAATCCAAGTTCAATTTAAGAACAGCGATCAAAAACGTATACCTATCAGTAATACGTCAACGTTTGTTTTTACAATGTTTGATGCACTTGAACAAAGACAACTATTGCAGAAAGAATTAACCGTACTTGACAACGGTACATCTTTTGCCTTGCGTGGACTTGCTGAATTAACCTTTACTGAAAGCGATACTATCGACTTGAACGTAAGCACTTATACTTTTTCCATTACTCACAAAGATAACACTGACGGAACTTATTTGCCAGCTTATTCAAATACCTATTACGGCATTAATGGCACGCTAGAACTTGCTGAAGATATAAACCCTGTCTTACAACCCAGTCAAGAAATTACAGCATTCATTCGTAGATTTAATTCTGGAATTAACAAATACGATCATACTAGCGGTAATGTGTATGCTTACCCAGAATATAATAGTAATGCAGCATTGCATACAATGGCTATCTATATGACTGACTTCAAGGGAACTGTACAGATCCAAGGCACACTTAACAATCAACCTGACAATACAGGTTACTACTCAACTATCCAAACTTTAACTTATGATGGATTTAATGGAATTGATTATGTTAATTTTAATGGTGTATTCAGTTACGTTCGAGTTTATTTTATTCCTGCTACTAATCCTGTTGACAACAGTAACGATCACCCAGAATACTATGGTAGTCTTGACAAAGTCCTTTATAGATGTTAAACTTAATGTGTGAACGAAATCCAAGATTCCCTGTTAGCATTGCTGCCGTCAAAACGAAAAACTACCCCAAGCGGGTGGACCAGCTTTGATGCAGTCTGCTGTCACCAAAATGGCAGCAGTAGAGATACTAGAAAACGCGGTGGCATACTGGTTAATCCAGACGGTGGCTTTCAATATCATTGCTTTAATTGCAACTTCAAAGCTGGCTGGAGTCCGGGTAAACTACTAAGCAAGAATTCCAAAAATCTATTCAAATGGGTTGGAATGAGCGATAGTGATATTGGAAAACTTAATCTGATAGCACTTAAGGTCAAAGATGATCAACCGGTGCTTAAAACCCCATTAAACTTTACACTGGTAGAAAAACCTCTACCAGATGATTGCTTACCTATCAATACTTGGATAGCTGAAGGCTGTCAAGATCCCGAACTACTTGATGTGATTTCCTACTTAGTGGACGAACGAAAGATGGGATGGGATTGGTACAACTGGCATTGGAGTGCGGCTAATGGCTACAGGGATAGAGCTATATTGCCATTTTATCACAATGGAAAAATTGTGGGCTATACTGGTCGTAAGATCAAAGAAGGCAAACCAAAATACTTAACAGACGCACAACCTGGATATGTGTTTAATTTAGACGCACAGACAAATGACCGTAAATACGTTATCGTTGTAGAAGGTCAGTTTGATGCTGTTGCCATCGAAGGCTGTGCCGTTATGCATAATGATCCTAACGATACCCAAATCATGCGGCTTAACACATTGGGTCGCGAAGTTATAGTTGTACCAGACAAAGATCGTCCTGGTGCCAAACTGGTCAGAGCTGCAATAAAGAATGGCTGGAGTGCCAGCTTACCACCTTGGGAAGATGATGTTAAGGATGTGGCTGATGCAGTAAAACGATACGGCAGGCTGTATACCTTAACTACAATATTGCATTACAAGGTGCAGGGCGAGATAAATTTACATCTACTAGAAAAGAAATTACTGAATGTCAATCAAGAATAAAAAAGATACACCAAAACCCAACTATGACTTTGCTATGCAAAAGTTGTACCTAGAAATGTTCCTGAGCGATGCTGAAACTTTTATACGCTGTCAAAATATCTTTGACCCGTTAAACTTTGATCAACGCTTACAAACTGCCGCGGAATTTATTAACAAATACGTTGACGAATATAAGGTAATGCCCGAAACGAATATTGTCAATGTGTCTACACGTAGCGAGTTTGAAGCAATACAGATACCCAAGGAAAACTATGAATGGCTGATGAACGAGTTTGAAAACTTTAGTCGGCACAAAGGCCTGGAACGTGCTATTGTTTCCAGTGCTGATCTACTGGAAGCAGGTGACTACGGTCCAGTTGAAAAACTGATTAAGGACGCTATCCAAATTAGTCTTAATAAAGATATGGGCACTGACTACTTTGCTGACCCTAGAGCACGTTTGGAAAAACTTAAAAGCAATAACGGACAAGTTAGTACAGGCTGGCCGGGCGTTGATAAGAAACTATATGGCGGATTTAATCGAGGCGAACTCAATATCTTCTGTGCAGCATCAGGCGGCGGCAAGAGCTTGTTCCTTGCCAATCTAGGAATCAACTGGGCGCTGATGGGATTGAATGTGGTGTACTTGACTTTTGAATTGAGTGAAGGTTTGGTAACCATGAGGTTGGATAGTATGACTACTGGCATTGGCACTCGTGAGATTTTTCGAAACATTGATGACGTTGAGCTAAAGGTCAAAATGCTACAAAAACGCAGCGGAAATCTGCAAGTTAAGTATATGCCCAGTGGTAAAAATTGCAACGATATTCGAGCCTATTTAAAGGAATATCAGGTCAAAACAGGCGTGAAACCAGACGTTTTATTGATAGATTACTTGGATTTAATGATGCCTTTGTCAGTGAAGGTCAGTCCCAGTGATTTGTTTGTTAAAGACAAATATGTGTCAGAAGAACTGCGTAACTTGGCAATGGAAACTCAATGTATTACAGTTACTGCCAGTCAGTTGAATCGCAGTGCTGTTGAAGAAATTGAATTTGATCACAGCCATATTAGTGGTGGACTATCCAAGATCATGACAGCGGATAACGTGATTGGTATCTTTACAAGTCGTGCAATGAAGGAACGTGGACGTTATCAAATCCAATTCATGAAAACACGCAGCAGCAGCGGTGTTGGACAAAAGGTTGATTTGGAATTTAACTTGGATACCCTACGTATCAGTGACTTGGGTGAAGAAGAAGAAAGTTCGGGCAGCAGTAATCAACATCGCAGTAATCCAAACTCATCCAGTGTTATGGATGGATTGAAACGCACCAGCGTGGTCAGTACCAGTACTGTGGACAAATGGGCCAAACCCATGGCCAAGGACGGCTTTGACTTTACCAAACCACAAATTAAAAATGCAAGCCAAGCACCAAAGATTAGAAGTATGCTGGACAGTTTGAATCCTGAAAAGGATTAAAACCATTGCATAGTGGTATATTGGGCAGCGGAGATTAAACAATGACGCCATTGATCATTACCGTCCAAATCCAATGCAGTTTCAATGTTGGCTGGTGATATTTCCCAACGATGAGTTTCTTCATCGTGACTATTATCCAATTGACGATCTAAATCACCATCTTCCCAATTCCAATGTCCCGCACATGCCCTGAACCTTTTGGGACCACGACCAATACTTAATGCATTGAGCACACTGAGATCACTGGTTAAACTTAGATCTTTGTTTAGAGCAACTGTACTAAGACCCCGCCATTCAGGAGTGTGTACTATTTGCACACGGTGTACACCATGAACTCCGCCATAATATAACGGCACTTCTAATCTACTGGATGGATTACTGGTGTCAAGTCCAGTGTTGTCAGCAACTTCCCTTAGAGTCATGTGAGATAAACTGTTATTCAACTGTATACCTATGGCCATGTGAGGATTGTGAGAGGCTAAAAATATTACACTCTTTGCCAATTCATCACGGGGGTTGGCGGGATTGGCAACTAACAAATGCCCAGGATAAAAGTTTTTAAATTGCGAGATACTCATATCTTGTATTTAATAGATATAAATATCCAATATGAACTTGCTGGAGCTTTTTAAATCACCCATTGGACAACATAAAGTCCTTAACCCCAAAATTTGGGAGGCGCGAGGAATCTTGCAGGGCCCAGTTCAAGGCGCACTACTACGTATTGCACAAGACTTCCTTGAATTTATAGACATTGAACTAGACGTTAGGGATATTGTTATTACTGGGGGCAATGCCAATTATACATATACCAGTCACAGCGATATAGATTTACATATCATTGCTGACCTCAGTCAAGCTAAATGCCATAGAGAAATACACGAACTACTGGATACTAAACGATTACTATACAGAAAAACACGTGACATTGATATACATAAGATCCCGGTAGAACTATACGTGGAAGATTTGGATCTTCCTGCCGTTACTGGTGGATGCTATAGTATACTTGATAAAGCGTGGGTTAAGAAACCCCAACCTCCTGAAATTGTTGACTACGATGAAGAACAGGTTAAACAACTTGTTGACCATTGGCATACCGTTATCGATCACGCAGTTGACACCAAAAACACGCAGGCACTCAAGCAAACAATGCTTCAATTACGACACTATCGTAAATTGGGATTGAAAACTGCTCGCGGCGAATTCTCCACACCCAATTTGGTATTCAAAAGTCTACGCAACGATGACTCAATTGGTAAACTACAACAACTATTAGATATTGCTCATAACCACACTCTTAGTATATAATAGTGTAATGAATACTATATATATTGACATGGACGGTGTGGTTGCAGACTTTGATACCCACGCTAAAACTCTTATGAACTTGACGCAGGAAGAACTGAATCAGGCCATAATTAATAGTCGATATCCCGACGATAAATGGCGCAGGATACTGAACTATCCCAACTTTTTTAGAGCACTACCACTGATGCCCCGGGCTAGAGAACTTATGACCCTGGCAGGCCGCTTTGAAACTGAACTGGGCTACAACTTGCGTATGCTTACGGCCATACCCAAAGATAACGACTTTCCCGAAGTGTTCCAAGATAAAATAGATTGGATGCGGGCACACTTCCCAGGTACCCGTGTACACTTTGGCCCATACAGCGAAGATAAACAACATCACTGTAAACCCATGGACATACTGGTGGACGATAGACAAAGTAATATGACGGCGTGGCGAGCAAAGGGCGGTATTGGTATACACGTAACACAGAACTATCAACAGGCACTGGATGAACTGGATCACTTGCTTGATACTTTGATCAAGGACAGAGCCTAACACGCCTTGAGCGCGAAGCGCAGAAAGCGTTGTAAGATAAATTTTTAAAATGATTATCTACATATATAACTATGGCCACACAACAACCTCCCACACTCCCATTACACACACACACAACACTGGCCACAATGACAGTACACTATAATGATCAAAGACACTGATACCATTACTGCACACGATATGGAAACACTGACTAAACAATGGTCCATTGAAATAGAAAACTTACGTAAACAACGTGATCAATATTGGCAACGGTTGAAACGGGCTAGTACAGCACATGATCAACTGGATATTGATAGAAGCTTTGAACAATGGCTGAAAGAAGAATGGGGAGTGTGTCTCGAGTTGACTACTGATGGTATGATTACAGATGAATACTATATAGTCAATGAGAAGAAATATCTGCTGTACTTACTGAAGTTTGGTAGCCCACGCTAGAAAGACTATATACACGGTGTAAAAATTGGCGCGTAAAATTTTTGAGTGGGCATCTTTAGAATACACCAGAGTTTTATAGACCGATTCTATATAGTAGCCCAAAACCTGCGTCAAAATATAAAAACAACCTGGAGATCTAGATCTACCGGTTTCTACTATAACTCGGGTTTTTTACAAAGGTTATTTTTGGAAATTTTATAGAACTTTAGAATTTTAAAGAACTTTTGGCTTGCTTGCAAGTTGTTAGTGTAAAGTGTTTTCGTTTTTACTACGACCCACCCCACCCGGCCACCACCAGTCAAAAAAAAGTCCCAACCCTTAAGACTAAGAGTGGGACTATAAACAACTACCAACCAAGTATAAGAGGGGCAGGGATTCTTCTAAGGGACACTACCCCCTCGCCCCTGCCCGGAGCAAACAGTTAGTCCATACGCGAGCCAGCGTAGGCCTTCTCAATGCCAGCGGCACGTAGCACATCAGCGTAGGCCTGTGCGCCTACTTCCTTAGCAGTAATACATTGTGTCCAGTTGCCGCTGGGGTTCCACAGTTGGAGTCCGCCGCCGTATGCCTTCTTAAAGCCTGCCAGTGCCAGCACCTTGCCAACCTTGCTGTTACTACGTACATCGTATACGTTAACCCAAGCAAAGCCACAAGCGTCTCTGTCGCCGTGTTTAGCAAGGAAGTCTTCAGTGGCCTTACGTGCCTGGGCCTGTGCAGTGTCCAGTACGCTAGCCAGTGTGTCGAGTGCAATCATTTAGTGCTCCAGTGTGTTGTGTAAGTAAGTATTATAACTTCGTTTTACGCTTCTGTCAAGTCTTTTTTGACTTCATTGTACAGTATTTCTTCTGCTACTGCCTTGTGGCAAGCGTTCATCATTGTCATCGCAATTTGATATGCTTGAGCCTTTTCCTTCTTGTTGCTAAAGGATTCAATGCGTTCAAACACATTCCGGATGCTTTCAGTTACGAAGAAGTCCGACTTGGGGATGGGATTAAGCATATGTGCTCCAGTGTGTGTAAGTGTTGATTATAGCATCACTCTGTACAGGAGTCAATCAATGACCCTGTACAGTGTATGGCTTCTTCAGCCAGCTATTGCGTACTCTGCAAGTTCGCGCCAGTTGCCCGCATTGCTCTTGCGGATCTTAGTGCATTGGATCAGTGTACGGAGGCTCATCTCTTTAACTTGATCCTGCAAGCTGTCGATCAATTGCATAGCGTCTTGTTTGTGTTGTTGGCTATGCTCGGGCAGGAAGTCTCGTTGGGTCAACAAGTGACGCATACGTTCCACCTTTTGTTGCCGTGTCATAGTCAAGTCCACTGACAAGCTTCGTGTGATAATTGCTTGATCCATTTGCGTAGAGGCCATGTTGGAGATAAACACCACCCTCCCGTTGAACTCAAATGTCGTTGGCAAGTCTTCGTCCTTCAAGTCTGCTCTCCAGCTGATCACTCGTTTGGAGTAACTGTCCAATGCGGCTTTGAGCAAGCTCAAGCTCACTGGGTCCTTCAGCACTGAGTCGCAGTCGTCAAACACAATCACGCCCGCTCTGTTCTCGTACAGTGCTCTGTACAGGCCCTTTGCAGTACTGTAGCCTTTGATCACTCGGAAGCAAGCTTCAGTGTCCACGTGTTCGCCAATGTCAAACTCGTTCAAGAGGCTAATGTCTTTGAGGCCTTGTTCACGCAGGCTCTGTGTAACAGTATGGCTCTTGCCCAGTCCACCGGGGCCGCAAATGATCACAGAGGCTTGATCGCCCTGTGCCACCATACGCACCATATCAGTGACAAAGCCAAAGCGTTGATTAATTGTCCAACGACTTTGCACCACAACCTCTGGCATTGAGGGGTTATGTTTAGTAATTGTTACTGGGCCGCTGCCGTTACGTTTTTGGCGGGGCTGTCCATCATTGCGAAATCCTCTTGGCATAGTGTGTGCTCCTTAGTGTGTGTAAGCATGTATTATAACACCGTTTGGGTTAGGTGTCAACCAAAGTCCTTACCGTTTGGCGGGTTTTTGTTTGGCTTCTTGCTGGGCGATCTTGCCAGTGTATGCTCGGCCCGCTGAGTGTGTGACCCGAACGCGGACATCGTTTACGAAGAACTCTGTGATGGTGCCGCCAGTGCTGGACTTGCTTTGAACTTGTTTCATTGTGTTCCTTTGTTGTTTAAGTGTGTATTATACTATCGTTTTGAGATCTTGTCAAGCAGTTTCTTAGCATCAAAAGGTTCTGCGATGCCATCGTAGCATTGTTCAATTGCAGCCATCTTCATCAGTTCCACGAGGCTGTAGGCTTCATCGCGCAAGGACGGCGTGGGCAGAGTCCGGATGAACTTCTGAACATCTGCGAAGTCTTCAAAGGCCCAGATGATGTCTGCCAGGACCATTTGACGCGGGGTAAGTTTTTCCAGGGTGAATTCAACTGTCATGCTGGGCTCCTTAGGGTTTCATTTGATACAAGTAGATGATGAAAGGTCCACCGATCAGCAGGGCTATCACGGTGGCTTGGAACAGTTCTGTAAGTGCTTGTTTCATGTGTGTATTATAGCAGGGTTCTGGGGTTCAGTCAACCATTCCGTATTGGCTACGACGGTCAATGCCTTCATGTGGGCAGTAGATCTCGCTGAGTGTGTAGCATTGTTTGAACTCGACCTCGCGTCCACGGACATCTTGTGTTGTGTAGAACTCAGCGGCCATGAGCCTGTCAAAGATGTGATCGGGTGCATCCAGTTCAAAGATGCAGTGAACATCGTGCATCTGCAGGACTTCCTTGATAAATTCCGGTGTGAAGTAGAGGTATGTCTGTTGCATCATCGGCTCTTTAGACCAAGGCGATTACAAATAGACTCACAGAGATCGCAACCCAAACGATTGCGCCACTCTCTACCAAATCGTTAAACACCTGTTTCATATCATGCTCCTTGTTGCGATGTGTATATTATAACTTGGTTTTACCAAACTGTCAAACAATCGTTCCAGTAACCTGGTCCGCTGCAGGGTCATAGCGCAGGAAGATTTTGGCACTGTCAGCGCCGCCCTTGACCTGATGAACCACATGATAGCAGAACTCTCCGCCATTGGTCAGTCCCAGGAACTTGCTGCCTGTGATATTATATTCATCTCCCGTTTTGCCCAAAGTTTGTTTAAGCATGGCAGTAGGCACATTGGTCAGGAGGGCCAGTTTATCAGCAGTAATCATATTCACTCCACAAAGTAAACAACGAGATTGCGTGTATCAGTCTCTACGAATGCGATACCGTCTTCTATTTTATGCTTGGGGTTATTCATTACCTTGTTAAACAGGATTTTGACACTGCGAGCGCTTTGCTCAGGCGTAGTGTATTTGCCTCGGCATCCGCACATGCAGCCGGGCCGGCCGCTATAAACAGTCTTTACGTCAGCTAGTGTAAACATCGTCTGCTCCTTGTTAGTGTATGTGTGTATTATAACACGTTCAGGGCACAGTGTCAACCAAAGACCCTGTGCGCTGTAGTGTCTTTAGCAGTAGCGTTTGAACTCCACGTACTCTACCGATCCCAGCACGTCTTCAACCTTCACGCCCAGATCGGACTCCACGTATCCCATGTCATCGTAGTACCACTTGTCGTTGGACTCTACACATTTGATCACATCCTCTACGGATCCAAACACACCTACCAAGTCTGAACCTTCGTAGTCGTTGAACCCCAACAGTGAATAAACTTTCATTTTGTGCTCCTAGTGTGTTGCTGTCTATGTGTGTATTATAGCACCGTTTGGGAAGTTTGTCAAGTCTTTCAGTCAAAAAGAAAGGCCCACTCTCCCGAGCAAGCCTTCCCACAGCAGGGACACTACCCCCCACTGGCTAGTTGCCTAGCACTAACATCGACTCAACGGAGCAAGGTTGAGTCTATTTGGGACACTACCCCCAAATTCTTTTAAGCCAAGCCCAGTGCCATGGCCTTGTAGCCTGCAGCCACAATAGCACGGCTGGGATTGCCCAAACGGTACTCAGTAACTTCAACGTGGTTACCAGCAACTCGTTGGTTAGCATAAACTGCATAACCTGCTTGACGCAGGCGGCTTGCTTCTGCGCTGAGGTTCTTGATACCAAAACGCTTTGCAGCTTGACTTGCAGTCACGGTTTCACCAGTCTTCAATGCGGTAAACAACTTGTATGTCTTTGAGTTTGTTGTAAAAGTCTTCATTTTTCTATTCCTTTGTTATACTGTTCTAAACAGTTAATACAAGTATACAGGAACAGTTGCTAAAGATCAAGAACTAATTTTACCAAATTCTTTATCTACGTAGTGCTGGATCAATCGGCGTTGGATCATTGTAACCAAATCGCCATGATCATCACTCACTATGAACCTAACAGGGCATCGTCCCCATGTGCCCTGCATCTGAAACTCTGCAAACCACTTGCGATGGTCCTTGTTCTTGGCATCGAAGGCAGTCCAGGGACGTCCAATGAAATCCAGTCTACTCATATCAGTCCTTCTTAGTCACAGTGGTTTTGAACAGCAGGTTGGCTAGGAACTGTAGTCCCCAAGCCTGTAGCCAGCCAATCTCTTTAACACCGTCTACAGCACCTACCAAGCAGCCATTCCACAGCATCATTACTGGCCAAGACAGTAGGAAGGATAGGAACACGAGGCCAGCAATCAGGCCAACGAACACACCAAAGGCTTCAATCACGTTTTTCATATCAACTCCTAATTAAGTTATCGGAGGGGTCTTATTGATATTGCCCCTACGCACACTGCGGGGGTCCGGTTTAGAACGGAGCGTCTTCCAAATTGGACAGTTCAGCTTCAATCTGTGCCTTAGTCTTTGTTGACTTGGGAGCAGGCTTGGTGACAGCAGGCT
>Ga0114966_10000395_pt1 | contig 42808 bp, 32 predicted proteins | sample M_130207_XF_Meta_FD_87029 | JGI IMG/M metagenome (GOLD analysis project Ga0114966, IMG submission 87029) | Freshwater microbial communities from Lake Montjoie, Canada to study carbon cycling - M_130207_XF_MetaG | ecosystem: Environmental > Aquatic > Freshwater > Lake | place: Lake Montjoie... | reverse complement strand
CATCCACAGCTACCTCACCTACCTGCGGGATCGGCTCACCGTCGCCCGCGATCTCCTCACCGATTCCGGCTCCATCTTCGTGCAGATCGGCGATGAAAATGTCCACCGCGTCCGGGCGGTGATGGATGAGGTGTTTGGGGATGAGAATTGCGTTGCTGAAATCTATTTCACAAAGACCACAGGGCTAGGAACAAAGGGGTTGCCCTCTCGGTGTGACATCGTCCTTTGGTTTGCACGAAATAGTGACCGATACAAATACCGACAACTGTTCAAGGGAAAGATATCAGGCGATATCGGTGCTTCTCAATACAACTGGGCATTTGGGCCAGCAGGATTGAAGCGAAAGCTCGGGCTGAAAGATCAGCTTGAAGAAGGGGAATCCGCCTTCCACACCGGCGATGCTTCTGCAATGTTTACCACCCCTCATCTTGCCCTGCCAATTGACTACGAGGGCAAGTCCGTTCCACCTCCTAAGAATCGGCAGTGGCAGACAACCGCTGAAGGCATGTGCAGACTCACCAAGACCAGTCGGCTGCTCTTGCTAGGAAACAGCATGAGATATGTTCGGCTATTAAATGACTTTCCTGTCTATCCGATTGACTCGCTCTGGACCGACACTGGGGTAAGCGGATTTAGTGAAACAAAGCTTTATGTCGTTCAGACCAATACAAAGGTCATTGAGCGCTGCATCCTCATGGCCACCGACCCCGGCGATCTGGTGCTCGACCCGACCTGTGGTTCCGGCACCACCGCCACCGTCGCCGAGCAATGGGGCCGCCGCTGGATCACGATTGACACCTCGCGCGTCGCGCTGGCGCTGGCCCGGGCCCGCATCATGGGCGCGCGTTATCCCTTTTACCTGCTGGCCGATTCCCGCGAGGGCCAGCTCAAGGAAGCCGAAGTCACCCGCACCGCACCGAGTTCGCAGCCCGTGCAGGGGAACATCCGCCACGGCTTCGTCTATGAGCGCGTGCCGCACATCACGCTCAAATCCATCGCCAACAACGCGGAGATTGATGTCATCTGGGACGAGTGGCAGGCGAAGCTGGAGCCGCTCCGCAAAGAACTGAATGAGAAGTTGGGTTCGGACTGGCAGGAGTGGGAGATCCCCAGAGAATTAACCGCAAAGAACGCAGAGAGCGCAAAGATTTTGAAGAAGCTTTCTGAAGACCCTTCTTTGAGTTCTTTGTGTTCTCTGCGGTTAAAAGATTGGTGGCAGGCCCGTATCGCCCGCCAGCAGGAGATCGATAAATCCATCGCTGCCAAAGCCGAGTTTGAGTTTCTCTACGACAAGCCTTATTCCGACAACAAGAAAGTCCGTGTGGCGGGTCCCTTTACCGTGGAGAGCCTCAGCCCCCACCGCATGTTGGGCGTGGATGAGAACGATGAATTGATTGACTCCCTCAAGGAAGACGGTGCCGAATACGGAGCCAGGCAGTCCTTCCCGCAAATGATTCTGGAGAATCTCAAGACTGCTGGTGTGCAACAGGCGCACAAGGAGGATCGCATCACCTTCACGGCCCTCACGCCCTGGCCCGGTGATCTGGTTTGCGCCGAAGGCCGTTACCTGGAAGGTGAGACGGAGAAGCGAGCCGGCATCTTCATCGGCCCCGAATTCGGGACCGTGCAGCGCGCCGACCTCGTCGCGGCCGCGCGCGAGGCAGGCGATGCCGGGTTCGATGTGCTCATCGCCTGCGCCTTCAATTACGAAGCGCACGCCACGGAGTTCAGCAAGCTAGGCCGCATCCCCGTGCTCAAGGCCCGCATGAATGCCGACCTCCACATGGCCGAAGACCTGAAGAACACCGGCAAGGGAAACCTCTTCATCATCTTCGGCGAACCCGACATCACCCTCCTCACCGAGAAGGACGGCAAGCTGCGCGTCAAGGTCAACGGGGTGGACGTGTTCAAACCGCAGACCGGCGAAGTCGTCAGCCACGGTGCGGACGGCATCGCCTGCTGGTTCCTCGACACGGATTACAACGAGGAAAGTTTCTTCGTCCGCCACGCCTACTTTCTCGGTGCCAACGATCCTTACAGTGCCCTGAAGAGCACGCTCAAGGCTGAAATCGACGCCGAAGCCTGGGCGAGTTTGAACAGCGACACCTCCCGCCCGTTCGAGAAGCCCAAGAGCGGTCGCATCGCCGTAAAAGTCATCAACCATCTGGGCGACGAGGTGATGAAAGTTTTTAGACCTCAGTAAAACCGCCAAGCTATCCGTCGCGCTTGAGTTTCTTGAGCAGTGCGGCCTCGGGCTTCGCTGCGTAATAGGGATCGAGGGGGTAACAACCGCTGGGTAGGCCCTTGCGTGGGGCCGTGGTACAGTCACTGAGCGTGCGACAAATCAGTTTGCTCTCCAAGGTCCGGCCCTCGACCGCATCCGCGATGCACCGTGGGTAGCTGAGTGCCATCCGCCCAATACCCACTAAATCGGTCCATCCCTCCGCCACAGCGGCTTGAGCGACGAACGGCAAGAATTCCTGTAAATAGCTGTAGGCAGATCCAACGAATACCATTCCTGAAGGGGCCATCGCTTTGACCTTGCGCACCACTCGCAGTTGGCGGGCGACATCAATCAACGGATCGTGCGGGGGTGCATAACCGTCCGACGGCGGGTAAGCGGCAGGGCGTTGAATATGCGGGTTGTAATAGGGGGATCCAGCCGTGAGGTTGATCCAGTGAATCCCTAGCTCGTGACAAATTCTCAAAAACTCGTTCGGTTCGGTGAGGTCTATTTCTCCTTCGTGGTGTTGAGAGGCCCCAAACGCGAACGGATAGGGCCAGACTACAGGCTCGGGTTGGCCGACAGCCAACAATTTTCCGCCCGCCTGATCCGGATTAGGTCGGTAAGGGACAAAATCAAACACGCTCAATCGAACCGCGATGTCGATGGGGTTGCCTGACGCACGAATCGCAGCCACGATTTCTCGTAGTAACCGAGTGCGATTGCACAACGATCCGCCATACGGCCCCGGTCGAGTTCGCGCGCTGAGGAACTCGTGCAATAAGTAACCGTGGCAATGCTTGAGATCAATGAAGTCGGCCCCTGCCTCGCGAGCCACGCCTGCCGCTTGCACGTAGTCGTGGATCAATGCGGGAATTTCCTCATCCCTTAGAATCGCAGAATCCCCACTGACGCCGAACTTTACATCCAAAATAGGGTGCCGATAAGCGATGCGGGGTTGCAGGCGCGTTTTGTCCACGGGCCTGCTAAACCGTCCAGAATGCGTGAGTTGGAAACCAACCACAAGGTCGTCCACCGTCCGAAAGTGTCGTTGGTGCGATTCCTCCAGAACTTTTCTGAGTTGTCGTAATCCTTCCAAGTTTTCCCGACGTAGAACGAGCTGATTCGGATTGGCTCGACCTTCGGCACAGATGGCCATCGCCTCTCCCCAGACAAGTTTGGCTCCACTCTCTCCGAAACGTCCCCAACGACGCAGGACATCCGGTGTGATGCCGCCCTCGGTTGTCCCGTCCCATCCTTCCATTGGCTGGATTGCCCAGCGGTTTCCTGGAATCCTCCCGTTGATTCGCGCCGAAGCCACGGGTTGCAGTAACGGGGATTTCTCTCCCACAATCATGGTGTCGCTACAGGGCAGGGTGATCCCTAACTCCTGCGCATAAGTCCGAAACTCCTGAATAGTTTTGAGCGAGGCGATTCTTTTTGGTGCTAGGTTCGACATAGTGTTCGCGTTCAGGCTCCAATCTCGATTTACCTCGTCATGAGTCGGGCCCACACCCGTTGCGGCCCATCAATAAGCACCTCGCGCAGCAACGCCTGCACCCGTGCTGCACTGGGTTCCTCCAACGCACGCACAAGGATTGCCGTCACTCCAAAGAAACATCCCGCCCCCACAAAAAAGATCACATAGTGGTTGATGATAAAGCGATGAAACCTCCATTCCGATCCTCCCAATCCATCCATTAACAATCCCCACACAATGGGTGATAAACCGAGTGTTAAATTTGAGACCACCTGAAACATTGCAAAAAAATGACTCCGCCCCATGGTGGGACTGATCACCATCGCGAGACGCAGGTTTGATGTATTGAACAACGCGTAGCCCAACCCCATCAGGAATTCGAGCATCACGATCATGAGGCCAGTCGTGGGAAGTGTTCCACTCGCGAGCAGCGTCCAACCCGTGGCGATCAGTAACCAAACGCCGCAACCGAACGCGAGGATTGGCTTGCTTCCCATCCGATCCATGTGATGCCCAAAAGCCAGACTTGTCAGCCCACCCAGAAAATAAATCGACGAAAGCATGAGGATTTGTCGTTCGTTAAATCCCCCATCAGATTTGAGGTAGGCAACCGTGAACGCAATCATCCCGCCATACCCCAAAGCCCACGCAATATTCATACGGAGCAATTTTCTAAAGGGTGGGTAATGAGCGATCTCTCGCCACGGTACTGGGGTGGACGAGTGGCTGGCTTCATCCGGCCCTGGGCCATCGGGAATCTTTTTAAGAAAGCTCAAACTCAACAGACCCGTCAGCGCGCTAAACGCAAAAATCCCGGCAAACTGACTCGGCTGAGGTGCCGCTCCTAACGCCCATGCGGCGATCATGAAAGCCACGAAGCTCGATGCGTTTTGACTCGCAGTGTCGAGCACCAGATAGCGACCCCGCATTGACTGCGGCACGATGGAAGTAATCCAAGGAAGCCAAGCACAACTTGAAATCCCCCTCGAAAGATTAAACCCGAATAGTAACGAAAGGATCAACACGATCTGTGTGGTATGGTTTAAGAAGGATCCCGTCCAAGGAACCATCGCCATTGCAAATATAAAGAGCACCCTGATCCCCCAGCCCGCAAACACGAACCGTTTGTAGCCGACGCGTGGAAGGTAATTCGCAGCCGGAATTTGGAAAATGACCAGCAACGGCATCATCCCCGTAATGATTCCGAGGACCGTCGCGCTCGCGCCCAAAGTCTTGGCAAAAAGCACCATCGGGCTACTGAGCACAATCTGAAAAGAGAGCGCGTTACACAATGCGAAATAGAACGCATTGTTAAGCCCGGGTGGAAATCGATCCTGCGTAACCATAAGTTTTGTGAGCTGCGTGGGCCGCCTACGAAGACTCTTCACCCGATGCGGGCTTTCAATTCTTACCGGGTTGTTTCGTGAGCGCGCTCACCACCTTGATTTTAGCGGCTTTCGCAGCGTCGAGCACCTTGACGACTTCACCGAATGGCGCATCCGTATCAGCGCGAATAAACAAACTGATCTCTGGATTCTTCGCAGCGCGAGCTTTTAATTCCTCTTGGAGCTTTGCCAGGGTGACGGCCCGAGCTTCGAGGTAGTGATAGGGCTCAGTTTTCGCAACCGTCACCACCAGCAGCACATCAGCACCGCTCCCTTCACGAGTCTGTTTCGATTCCGGTAATGCGAGCTGCACGGATGGAGATTGGCGAACGCTCGTGGTCACCATCATAAAGATCAACAACACGATCAAAATATCAATCAACGAGATAATAATGATCGCAGGTGCCTGGCGCTTTTTGCGGTGAGCAAATTTCATGGCAACAACTCAGGGACGTGTGCGAATCCGGTATTGTTGACGCACAAATTTATCGCAAAGATTTTCTAGTTCTACGGTGAGATTTTCAACACGTCGGTTGAAAAAACTCCACGCAGTGAGTGACGGAATCGCAACAATCAAACCCATAAAAGTTGTATTCAACGCAATCGAAATCCCCTTCGCTAATTCGGCGTTATTGGCTAAGCCAGCCTTTCCTAAATCGCCGAACATACCGATCAAACCATGGATGGTCCCTACCAACCCGAGTAGAGGCGCGACACCCACGACCACTTCCAAAACAACTAAACCTCTTTCAAGCTTGGAAACTTCCTGCCGCGCTCGTGTTTGCAGGAGCTCAATCGTCTCCTCGCGAGGTTCATCCAAGTGGTCGTAAGCAACCAAAAGTAGCCGTGCCAACGCGGAGGGGTTTGCGTGACAAGCGGCCTGAAGTCGAGGTAAGTCCTCCGGCTTTCGACAGTTCTCGAGGGCCGCCTCTAGAGCTGCTGGAATTACCTTATCGTGCCTGAGCGCTAAGGTGCGCTCGATAATGTAGGTCAAGCCCACGATCGAACTGGCAACGAGAAAAAACATGAAGGGACCACCGGCTCTAAAGAATTCCCACATAGAGATTGTTTGGATCAGTTTTAAAAATCAGTCAGTTGTAAAAGAAAGTGAATCGGACCTCACGAATATCGCTGTTCAAAAGCCGCCGCAAATCGCTAGGAAAAGCGGCATAAGGTGCCGGATCTAAGATTGCCCGCTGGCAGATCCATGCGAGGGTGTCGTTCACCTCGTTTTTAGAAACATTTACCTCCATAATTCGCCCATCCTTGCTAAGTTGGAAGTCTACCACCACTTTTCCAGTTTGGTTTCGCACAACATTACGTTGCTCAAGCAGTGTATACCACCGGGCCTGCACCGCCGCTATAAAAGCAGCATCATAGGCTCCAAAAGGGCTACCTTGAACATCGAGAGAAGTATCCAATGCCGCTCGACTCACACCACCATCTTGTTTCATGGCAACTCCCTCAATAATTCCTCGATTAGCCTTAGCCTCAGCGACCGTACGAACTCGCACCGAGGCAGCAGGCTTTTGCTGAAGTCCTTCCGGCTGAGGCTGTAAGGGCACCGGATTTGGTTTGTTAACACTAGAATCTCCGGGCTCAACTTCGGCTAGAATCGACTGCGGCTTTGGTTGAAGTGGCTGAGGTGTTGGTTCTGCGGGAGGCGGGACGGGCTTAGGATCAGCCTTGGCCACCTGAACCGTTTTGGGAACCTGAGTCTGGCTACCGTCAATTTTAGGAATCTTAGCGTCGGTTTTCGTCGGATTAGGGTTGGCCGCAAGACTGCTGGCGGACGAATAATACTTTGCCTCCTTAGGCGGCTCAGGAGTGCTTAAACGAGGATCCACCTCCACAAAAGTCAATTGCACCGCCTCCTCCTGACTTTGTAGCCTAGCTAATTCAGCACTTTGCCTCACATTATGACGCTCGACCTGAAGGAGATCAAGGTGCTGAGTGACTTCCTTCCAAACGCTCATCTTCCACCAACCAACCTGATAACCCAACTCAACCCCAGCAAACAGCAACGCATGGATGAGAACCGACACAAAAAGTGCCCGAGTGATCGCCCGCGATCGCACCTGATTCCATTGTGTTATCCAATAAGCACTCACTGATCACGTAGCATGCGCCATGACAGAGAACCGAGCAAATCTTTGTTACACTGTCAGAAGAAAAATCGCCAACAAACTCAACCACCACAATGTTCAAAAACGGGAAATGAACCAATCGCCTAAAATTAAAGAGTGGACATTAACTGAAAAACGGGTAAGTTTCTGGTGAACGTTGGGTTAGGTGCATGAGAGGACAATGTCTTGGGGTAAAAAAGACTCGAAAATAAATGTTGACCGGATCAGTGGAATCTCATAGTTTCAGTCTCAGAATAAGCCACGGGAAAAAATTGCGGCAGAAATATTTGAACTTATGAACGTTAACGGAAAACTACGCACGGTAGCATTGATTGCCGCCTTATTGGCAGTTTCTGCCTCCTCTGCTTTCGCTTTAACCGCCTCACAAGTGAAGGCTATTAAACAGGCTGTTAACTCGGTTCCGGTGCCTGAGATGCCTGCTAAGGCAGCCGCTTTGGTGAAGGATGCTGAGGCGAAAGACCGTGAGGCTGTCGCTGTTACGGCTGTGAAAGCAATTCTTTTAAAGCATCGTGCTGCCGCCCCCGTCGTGGTCGCCGCTGTGATCAGGGTCGCTCCGGAAGTCGCTGCTGCTGTTACCATTGCTGCGGCTGATCTGGTTCCTGATCAATCGAGGGCCATCGCGAAAGCAGCTATCGCTGCCGCTCCGAGCCAACTCGCTGCTGTGAACAAAGTTATGCAACGATCCTCGACGGTTCGTGGATCTGCTGATGGTTCAACCGGTGGAACGATCCGGCAGTCTGATACTCCCATTGGCACAACGGGTGGCAATAACGGAACATTCGTTGGGGCCAATGCTGTCCCCGCTCCGACACCCACGCCGGTTGATTACACTCAACCGCGCCAATAGTTTTTTTGCTAAATTTCGAGCCGCCTCGCAGTCCGCGAGGCGGCTTTTTTTCTGGTAATAAGGGCAAACGCGGGCAAGCTCGTGTTGTTTTCGATTACGCTTAGGTTTTATGAGTCAATTAGCCAATCAAATTGCGGTAGTGACTGGTGCGGGCCGTGGTATAGGGCGTGCTATCGCGCTAAAATTTGCAACGGAGGGTGCTGATGTCGTGTGTATTTCGCGCACTGAGGAAAACTCTGAAAAAGTTGCTGCAGAGATCCGAGGTTTGGGGCGCAATGCTTGGGCTGTCGCGGTGGATATTGCTGATTCTGTCGCGGTTGCTAGTGCTGCGCAGAAAATTCTTTCTGATGTCGGTAGGATCGATATTTTAGTGAATAACGCGGGGGTGACTCGCGATGGTTTACTGATGAGGATGAGTGATGAGGATTGGGATATTGTTCTCAATACGAATTTACGCGGTGCTTTCGCGATGACGAAGGCGTTCTCTCGGTTTTTTCTCAAGCAGCGGTCAGGTAGGATTATTAATATCGCATCGGTCATCGGTTTGATTGGGAATGCGGGACAAGCGAACTACGCGGCGAGTAAGGCGGGTTTGATTGGCTTCACCAAATCGGTCGCACGCGAGTTTGGTTCTCGGGGTGTGACGGTCAACGCGATTGCGCCAGGGTTTATCGAGACTGACATGACAGCGTCCCTAAAAGCTGAGTTGAAGGTAGAGTTGTTGAAGCAAATACCTTTGAATTCATTTGGCCAAGTGGATGATATTGCGCATGCCGCATTATTCTTGGCCAGCTCTGGAGCTCGGTATATCACGGGCCAAATTTTGACGGTGGATGGTGGTATGGTGATGTGAATTGGGGGGATGAACTGGATCATGTCTGGAATTCTGAAGATTTACGGGCTTGACGCTTTCGCTTGCGTCCCTTAGACACATCCTCGAAATATACGGAGAAACTCATGGCTGACCAAAAAACGATCGAACAGAAGGTTAAAGACATTATTGTCGAACAACTTGGCGTCAACGCTGACCAAGTAACGCCCGAAGCAAAATTTATCGAGGATCTCGGGGCTGATTCTCTGGATAACGTGGAACTCATCATGGCTTTGGAGGAGGAGTTTACCCAAGAAATCCCTGATGAGGCTGCTGAGAAGCTTCACTGTGTGGGTGACGTCATCAAGTACATTCAGGATATTCAGGCGAAGTAATTTGATTTACGACATTGAGCGGGGCAGGGGCGGAGACTAACGCTCACTGCCCCTGTTGACTTTTTATGGCAAGCCATCCTTCCGAACGCAGAGTTGTGATTACAGGTGTCGGGGTTGTGACTCCGTTGGGTCATGATCTGGATACCCTTTGGGCTAATCTAATGGGTGGCCAGTGTGGCATCGACCGAATCACAGCTTTTGATCCGACGCAATTTGACTGCAAGATTGCGGGGGAGGTTCGTAATTTTGATCCTAGCCCATCGTTTCCATCGCCGAAGGAAGTGCGACGGTCGGATCGTTTTACGCAGTTTGGTGTTGTCGCTGGCCATAAGGCACTGCTCGATTCGGGGCTGGATTTGACAACCGTCAATACCGATGAGATCGGATGCTTTATTGGTTCGGGAATCGGTGGGTTAAAAACGACCGAGGATCAACACACAGTGTTGAGGGCACGGGGTCCTGGCCGGCTTTCACCGTTTATGATTCCGATGTTGATCCTCAATATGGCGTCGGGGATGTTTTCGATTTATTACAACCTGAGAGGTCCGAACGTGGCGACTTGCTCGGCCTGCTCTACGGCGAGTCATGCGATCGGCGAGGCTTGGCGGACTATCAAGATGGGGGATGCTGTTGGGATGTTTGCGGGTGGGACTGAGGCAACGATCGTGGAGTTGGCGATTGGTGGTTTTTCTGCGATGCGTGCGATGAGCACTCGGAATGATGATCCGAAGCGTGCCTCACGCCCTTTTGATGTGGCTAGGGATGGGTTTGTGATGAGCGAAGGTGCCGGCGTCGTTTTTCTCGAAGAACTGGAGCACGCCAAAAAACGGGGTGCGCGGATTTATTGCGAGGTGGTCGGATACGGAAACACGGCTGACGCGAATCATATTACCTCACCCTCACCTACCGGGGAAGGTGCGGCACGGTGCATGCGCATGGCATTGCGTTCGGCGGGGCTTAACCCAGATCAGATCTCTTACATCAACGCGCATGGTACTTCTACGACCGTGGGGGATGTGTGTGAAACACTTGCCATCAAAACGGTTTTTGGGACGCACGCGAGCAAGCTTCCTGTGAGTTCAACCAAGGGTGCGACGGGACATATGCTTGGGGCTGCTGGTGCTGTGGAAATGGCGATCTGCGCGAAAGCTATTATCTCCGGTGCGATTCCTCCAACGATCAATCTGGATCAACCTGATCCGCAGTGTGATCTCGACTATGTACCTCATACGGGTCGTGAGATGCAGGTCGAAGCCATCGTGAACAATTCGTTCGGGTTCGGTGGGCACAACGCTTGCATTATCGCTCGTAAGTTTATTGGGTGATCGGGGCGGTGTTTGTTTTTGAAGTTGAAGATTTAGCAGGTCGTGGGCCTACAGTCGCCGCCGTACGACAAGCTTGAGCTAAGGTCGCGAGTTGTTCTAGGAAGTGGTCATGTTCCTCGGCTGGTAGGGCGCTTAACGCCTCCTGCTGGAGTGTGAGAGCGATTTTCCGAGCTTTGGCATAGGTTTTCTTGCCTAGAGGTAGGAGAACAATTTGGCGGGCACGTTTATCCTTGGAGTCGGAGCGTCGGTTCAACCAACAGTTCCGTTCCATCCGTAACAACAGCGCCGCCACCGTGTTGGGGTCGCTGGACATCAGCTCTGCAAGTTTTCGTTGAGTGAGGGACGCCACGGGGTGTTCCTGCAACGTGCGGAGGACGGTGAACTGATCGGGGGTGATGCTCAGGTGAGTGATGCGGCGACGAAAGGCTTGATTGAGGCTGTACCAAGCGTGACGTAGGAGCAGTGGTAAGCGTCGGCGTTCCGGGGCATCAATCGGGAGGGAGAAAGACGATTCTTTGTGTGCTAAAGCGCGGCCCATGAGTTGATCTTTGCTGGTTGCAAAATTACTACGTGTAGGTAGTATTTAACAGATCGGTCGTGGATCTGTCGATTTGAATTGTCGGTTTGCGTAGTTTTACGGCAACTGTATGGTTTGAATGGCAGTGCGACGATGTGTTTGTTAACTGATTCGCAACATGAAACTTTCATTTCTTCTGACGGGCTTGATCGCTGTGACGGTTTGGCTGGATGCCGCTCCTGTCACTGGCTGGCTCACATGGCGTGGGCCTCATCAAAACGGCACCTCGGATGAAAAGGGGTTACCCACGAAGATTGATGGTGCGCATCCGCTGTGGAAGGTGTCATTTCCTGGACAGTCCACTCCTGTGGTAGCTAACGGGAAAATCTATGTCGTAGGCTATCTTGGAGAAGGGCCAGATTTGCAGGAGGGTGTGGGCTGTTTCGATGCGGAGACTGGAGTCAAACTCTGGGAACAGCGCAATAATGATTTTCTGAGTGATACGATTTATTTGCGTTACGCAACTTCCAGTCCCGCGATCGATGCGGAGACAGGGAACGTTTACGTGCAAGGCACTCAGGGTATTTTGTCGGCATACACGGGAGAGGGTAAACTGCTCTGGCAGCATTCGATGATGGAGACTTTCGGTCGTCTGACTTTTCCTAACAGCCGGACGGCATCACCTATCGTGGATGGCGACCTTGTCATCGCTCGAGGGATCACCGCGAATTGGGGCGCGCAGGGTGCGGCGGGTGATCGTTTTTACGCCTTTGACAAGACCACTGGCGAAATTGTTTGGGTGTCTAGCCCTGGCGATCGACCACGGGATAATTCGTTCTCCTCGCCGTATCTCAGTTTTGCTAACGGTAAACGGGTGTTCTATTCTGCGACGGGGGACGGATCCATCGTGAGTGTGAACGCACGCACGGGTGATCCAATCTGGCGGATCCCGTTATTCAAGGCGGGGATTAATGCAACTGTTCTGGTTCACAACAACGATAAGGTGATCGCAATTTACGGAACGCCCTATGAGCCGGGCCAGATGGTGGCACTTAAAATTCCGCAAATGACGCCGACGAATGCGGCTGCGGGGCCGATCATTGTGGAGAGGGGGCAAACCGAACTTTGGGCCAACGAACTTTCGACATCCACCAGCTCTCCGATCCTTGTCGGTGACCGTATTTTTGTGGTGAGCGAAAAAGGCAACCTCTGCGGAGTGGATGCGAATACGGGAAAAATTCTTTGGAAAGAACAAATCGGGATTGAACAACGCAATGCTTGCTTGGTTTATGCTGACGGCAAGCTGTATGTCCCAATTCTGGATGATCCACAGACGAAAACTGAAGGCGGCGAGTCGGGTGCGAGAGGGGCACTTTATGTTTTTAATGTTGCCAATGATGCGCACGAACAGCTTTCGCATACGGCCTTGGACGGTCGCTGTTTTGGTACACCCATCGTTTACAACGGCAAGGTGTATATTCAGACCACGCGTCAGCTCTATGCCTTCGGGAAGAGCGGCGACCAGCTAGGAAAAACTAAACCGCAGGCTGTGGAGAAATGGCCGAAGGCGGGAGTCGCTACCCAGTTACAGATAATTCCGAGCGAGGTGAATCTTCACCCCGGGAAGAAAGCCAGTTTCCGCATTCGTTCATTGGATGAGAATGGGTTTGTTGTTGCTGACATCCCCGATGTGAAATCTGTCTTGTGGTCCTCGTATATCCCACCAACCGCTCGTGTGAAATCCACGATGAAAGGTAAATTCAACGAGGCAGGCGAATTGGTTGCCAGTTTGGAAACCACAGCGTCTGCGGGTGCTTTTGAGGCAAGACTCGGGGATTTGGTTGGCCACATTCGAGGTCGCGTGTTGCCGGGGTTGCCGTTCAAACAAGATTTTGAATCATTCGCGCTTACTGAAACCACGACGAATTCCATCGAGGTGCCAACACAATTTTCCTATCCACCGTTGCCTTGGATTGGTGCTCGGTTCAAGTTTGACGTGCGTGATAAGGATGGAAACAAAACGTTGCTCAAAACGATTGATAACAAATTCTTCCAGCGTGGCACGGTGTTCATGGGAACCTCGGACATGAAGAACTACACGATCCAAGCTGACGTGATGAGCGAGGGAAATAAGAGGAAGATGTCCGAAGTTGGTATTATCAATCAGCGGTATATCATTGTGTTGAAAGGTAATGATCAGAAGCTGGAAATTAATTCAAACCTCGAGCGACTGCGTGTGCCAGCAGCGGAGGATGCCTCCAATTTTAAATGGAGCCCCAACACTTGGTATCGACTCAAAGCTCGCGTCGATATTCTGGCGGATGGATCGGGAGTGGTGCGAGCCAAGGCGTGGAAACGCGAAGATCCCGAGCCTGAGGCTTGGGGCTTGGAGGTGCCGCACAAAACTGCGCATAAAAACGGATCTCCCGGCCTGTATGGTTTCGCTCCGCAAGATATGAAAGTGGCGATTGATAATGTGGTCGTCACTCCGAACTAACGTGCGATTGTGGTTGTTGATTTTTACGTAAACTGACTATGAGGAAATTGTGTTTTGCTAGGATCGTCACAGCCGTGCTCGTGACCTGTAGCCTCAACGCGGTCGACTGGCCTCAATGGGGCGGGAACGATCCGGGCCGAAATATGTTCTCACCCGCGACCGGTCTGCCCGATCGTTTTGAGCCGGGCAAGATGAAAGCGGGAACCGAGGAGGTTGATTTAGCCACAACCAAGAACGTGAAATGGGTGGCAAAACTAGGGTCGCAGAGCTACGGCAACGTGACCATCTCGGGTGGAAAAGTTTTTATTGGCACGAATAATGATTCTCCTCGCGACAAGAATCATCAAGGAGATCGAAGTGTCTTGATGGTTTTTGATGAAAACTCTGGAGAGTTCCTCTGGCAATTAGTCGTGCCTAAATTGGTATCCGGCAAAGTCAACGATTGGGAGAATCTCGGGTTACTTTCCTCGCCTACCGTCGAAGGAGATCGCGTTTACATCGTGACTAGTCGCTGCGAAGTGATGTGTCTCGATGTCAATGGCCTCTCAAACGGCAACGACGGTCCTTTTAAGAACGAAGCCCAGTATATGGTGGGTCCAGGAAAACCCAAAATTGAACTTGGCCCCAAAGACGCTGATATCATCTGGCGCTACGACATGATGGATGAGCTTGGTGTTTACCCACACAACGCTTCGAATGGTTCGGTTCTGATTGTGGGAGATCTTGTTTATACCTGCACATCGAATGGTCAGGATTGGACGCACTCCAACATTCCATCCCCGCTCTCGCCCAGCTTTATTGCACTCAATAAACAGACCGGCGAACTGATGGGCGAGGATGATGCCAAGATCGGGCCCCGTATTTTCCATGGACAATGGAGCTCACCGTCCACTGCTAAGATCAACGGAAAACAACTCCTCTTCTATGGTGGCGGTGATGGGTTGTGTTATGCGTTTGATGGTGCTCCGGTCAAGGAGGGCGACAGTAGTTTTCTCAAAAAAGTTTGGTGGGCCGATTGTAATCCTCCTGAGTATAAGACCAAGGATGGCAAGCCGATCAAATATCCTGCAGCAGAAGGTCCAAGTGAAATCAATGCGACGCCTGTTTTTTGGAAAAACCGTGTTTATGTTGCCACCGGCCAGGATCCTGAGCATGGTGAGGGAGTAGGGATTTTAACCTGTCTGGATGCCACAAAAACTGGGGACATCACCCAGACGGGTAAGATTTGGACCTACAACAAAATCCATCGAAGCATCTCATCTGTCTCAATCACGCCGGAGGGGCTTGTATTTGTTTGTGATTTCTCAGGATTCATTCATTGCCTTGATGCTGAGACCGGCAAGGCTTATTGGGTGCATGACATGAAGGCCCACATGTGGGGATCAACCCTTGCGGCTGATAATAAGGTTTACGTGGGAGATGAGGACGGAGATTTTATCGTGCTGGCTGCGACCAAGGAAAAGAAGGTTCTGAGCGAGGTTAATCTTGGTGCACCAATTTACTCCACACCGGTGATCGCGAATGGGGTGATCTACGTGCAAAGTAATACTCACCTGTATTCGTTCTATGATTCGGCGTTAGCCAAAGCCTCGAAGGATAATCCGAGTGCCAACAAAAAATGATCCGTTACCTCAAGCCATAACGAACCCTCCTTTTTCGACATGACTTCAAGCATTTCTCCGCAATTAACCGCTGCTGCGATTGTCGCCCAGCAGAACTTGGATGCCCACACTCGCGAGATTGTGAAGTGGCATTTTTCCCCTGAAACCGGTTCGCCGTTCTGGCTCGAATGGGCGAAGAAAGCCGGTTGGAATCCTGCGACTGAGGTGCAGTCGTTTTCCGACATACTTAAATTCCCCCATTTTCAGGATGAGTGGCTCCGAGACCTCCCTAACCACGTCTGGGTGCCTCAACATTTTAAAGGTCGTCCGTTCAATATTTTTGAGACCGGCGGAACCACAGGGATGCCCAAGCAACGGATCGGCTGGGAAGATTACAAGACGGATTACAGTGAGTTTTCACATACCCTCTCCGACGCTCACTTTCCGCGTAACGATTATTGGTTGATGGTCGGACCGACCGGGCCTCGTCGGTTGCGACTAGCGATCGAACACCTCGCCAATGTGCGTGGCTGTTCTTGCTATTTCATTGATCTCGACCCTCGTTGGGTGAAGAAGGTTCTCGGAAATAAACAGCATGAGGTTGCGCGGGCGTATATGGATCACGTCGTGGATCAGGCGGTGACGATTCTCAAAAATCGTAAGGTGAGTGCGTTATTTACCACGCCGAAATTATTGGAAGCACTCGGCGAGAAAATTAATCTGTGGGATGCGGGGATTCGAGGAGTTTTCTGCGGTGGCACGACGATGGCTCCGCAGTACACCCGTTTTATTGTGGAGGAAGTGCTTGAGAGTCGGATCGGTTTTGTTCCGACCTATGGCAATACATTGATGGGGCTTGCGGCTAGTCGGCCTCTGACGCCAGCCGACAATTATTCGATTACCTATCATGCTCCACAGCCGCGTGCGGTCCTTCGGGTGGTGGATCCGAACGACACAACAACTTTAAAAAACTACGGAGATTGGGGTCGAGTAGAGCTCACCACATTAACTCGGGAGTTTTTCATGCCCCGGTTTCTGGAGCGTGACGAAGCGATTCGCAAGGAACCCTGCGACCTCTATCCGTGGGATGGGGTGGCCGAAGTTCGTCCGTTTGGTGCGATGGAGAAAACAATTATTGAGGGGGTTTATTGATCGATAGTTATTTTCCCCGCTCGAAAGCTTGCGACTGAGGAGGATTTGATTAGGATGTCCCCGAATTCTGAATACTTAAAATAGATGAAATCACTGATTACGAGCCTCGTTGTGGGCTTTAGTTTGCTCTTGGCTGCTTCGGCTCAAGATGCGAAAACCGCTTTGGAAACTCAAAAACAAAAGGTGGGTTATGCGATCGGCATGAATATTGGCTCGAGCTTTAAAAAACAGAGCTTGGAGTTGGATTTTGATACGCTGATCAAGGGTTTGAAGGATGGTTACACGGGTGGCAAATCTGCGTTGACCGAGGAGCAAATCCAGGAAGTCATGGCAACGTTGCAGAAGGAAATGGGTGCCAAACAGGCTGCAAAGATGGAGATGGCGAAGAAGGAAGGCATTGCTTACTTAGAATCCAACAAGAAGAAAGACGGCGTCAAGACAACCGCCTCGGGTCTTCAATATAAATCAATCACGGAAGGCAAAGGAGCCAAACCTAAGGCCACCGATAACGTGACGGTCAATTACAAGGGAACCTTGGTTGATGGCACAGAGTTTGACAGTTCCTACAAACGGAATGAGCCGGCGAAGTTTCCTTTGAATGGCGTGATCCCAGGCTGGACTGAGGGATTGCAGTTGATGGCTGTGGGTTCCAAGTATCAATTGGTCATTCCATCAGCACTTGGATACGGCGAACGAGGCGAGAGTGGATCAATCCCGCCGAACTCAACGCTGATTTTTGAAGTGGAATTGATCTCCATCGATAAGCCGGAGGCTGTCCCAGCCCCGAAATAGTTTCCATTTTTCCACACTAAGACCGCACAACCCGTGCGGTCTTTTTTTTGATTGAAACTGAAAAGGTCTGCTTTTCCACGCTCGACAAATCTCTTTGTTGATGTATTGTGACTGAAATCGATTAGGAAATTTTAAATCATGAAATTTGCAGTAACGACATTTCTGACAATAGGCGTCGCTCTCTCGACGTGGGCGGCGGATGCGAAGACCGAACTAAAAAATCAGCGCGATAAATCGAGTTACGCGATCGGTTTGAACATGGGAAAAAACATCCGACTACAAGGTGCGGATATCAACCTAGACCTGCTTTCGCTGGGCTTAAAGGATGGAGTGGGGGCGACGACTCCGCTGCTGACTGATGAGCAGATGAAGGAAGTGATGGGTCTTTTCCAAACAGAATTGCGATCGAAGCAGGAGGCGAAACGCAAGGAACAGGGCGAGAAGAACAAAAACGATAGCGAAGCATTCTTGGCGGAGAATAAAAAGAAGGCAGACATCGTGACGCTTCCCAGCGGGTTGCAGTACAAGATTTTGACGACGGGTAAAGGGGTGAAGCCGGTGCTAACAGATAAAGTTTCGGTGAAATACCGTGGGACACTGATCAACGGTACTGAATTTGATAGCACGGAAAAAAATGGTGGAAAACCTGCCGAGTTTGGTGTGGGCGGAGTGGTCAAAGGATGGACCGAGGCACTCCAACTGATGACTACGGGATCCAAATGGCAATTATTCATTCCCTCCGAATTAGGTTATGGAGAGCGTGGTTCGCGAAATATCGAACCCAATTCAGCCTTAATTTTTGAGGTGGAATTATTGGAAATTTTGAAAGCAGCAGAAGCGGCTCAACCGATCACCAGTGATATTATCAAGGTGCCTTCGGCGGATGAGTTGAAGAAGGGGGCGAAGATCGAAGTGATCAAACCTGACCAACTCCCCAATCAGACAGTAAAGCCCAAATAACGACATTGCGCTCTTAAGACCTGTTTTCGTAGGTGACTCCGGAGACAGGTTTTTTTGCGTTTGTCACGTCACCAAAAATGTTTGGCAGAATCACCATTACGGGTGATTGCTCAAACAGTCCCGAGAGTTAGGATTTTTTTTTCAATGCATCATTTCACAGCATTAGTTTTGTTCCTTGGAGCCATGGGATCGCTCTGGGCGGAAGATCAATCACGCTACACGGTGTATCGGGCAGTGGTGCCGATCAAGGTGGATGGGCAGATCGATGAGAAGGAATGGGGGACGGCACCTCTCAGTCGAGATTTTGCCGATATTCTGGGAGATGCAAAACCCCGTCCCTTATTTAAGACGAATGTAAAAATGCTTTTTGATGATCAGTTTTTTTACATTGCGGCGATCCTCGAGGAACCTCATGTCTGGGGAACCCTGACGAACCATGATGCGGTGATTTTTCACGACAATGATTTCGAGGTGTTCATCGATCCTGATCGGGATTTGCTGAATTATTACGAGCTTGAGTTGAACGCTCTGAATACCACTTGGGATCTTCGTCTGACGAAGCCCTATGTTCAGGGAGGGAAAGCGATCGACAGTTGGGAGATAATTGGACTTAAAACGGCGGTGAAAGTGCATGGGACGTTGAACAATCCGGCGGATGTGGATCAGGGTTGGACGATTGAGATCGCGATTCCTTGGAAGGCTATGAGTGAGTTTGCACGTGCGTCCTGCCCACCTAAAGAGGGAGATCTTTGGCCGGTCAATTTTTCAAGGGTGGAGTGGCAGGTGCGAATTGAAAACGGGCGATACGTTAAAGTAGAGGGCAAATCCGAGGACAACTGGACTTGGGGCGAGCAAGGGAAGGTGGATATGCACCTTCCGGAGCGTTGGCCGTTGGTAAAGTTTTCCAATAAGTTTCCTCCCACTTCACCAAAAAAAGTGAAGCAGGAATGATGTTGGTGTTGGGGCTTGGTTAAAAACCAATCTTGGCGGGTGTGAGGACTCGATAATAGCGCGTAGAAGTGTTCGTTCGCGTGTCCTCGACGGATGATTGTCCAGTCTGCGTGGGCCGCAATTCAACGAGCGTGCTCCATGGACCTCTCACGGTTTCCGATGACTCGACAGTGTAAGTACGATTGGCGACTACGTTGACAAAGAATCGAACTTTTCCTCCGACGATTCGATCCGCCAGAACTCCCAAAAAGCTCTGAGGGTCGCGGGGTTGCGTGCCAGCGATGAATTCAGCTCGGTTGCTGTGGCCATCTGAATCTGGATCCGCAGAGTCGCCGCTCACCTCTGGGTTAGTGAGTTCAAGAGGGGTGAAATGCGTGGCCAGCCACAGTGCGTAGGTTTGATCAGGTTCGACAGTCACGACTAAATCGTCGGAGACCGTGAACTCACCATCGCGTGCGGTCAGTCGAAGCGTGTAGCGACCCGGGGCAGAGAATCTGGCGATCGTTTGTTGACGAGTGGGCGTCAGGAATTCTACCAACTCTGGGCCTGAGACACTGGTCCACAGGTTAGTAAAGAGAATCGGCAAACCATCATCGATGATCTGGCCCGTGAGCAGGGCGTCGGAGGGCAACATGATCGTCGAGTCATTGCCCGCAGCGACTATTGGTGGTTGATTCGAAGAAACTACCTGAGCAATCAATTCAAAATCAAAACTGATGTCGGAACTGGATGGTGTCGACTGATGGATTTCGACTGCGACAATGTTAGTCCCTGGGCGGAGCGTTGACGCATCGATTCCTTGCTCGATCCAGGTTGTTTCGTCGGTGCCACCCACCGTGGTGGTGGCGGCGGTGTCAAAGGCGATGGGTGTTTCTGGCATGTTACTACGCCAAACTTCGGTGCCACCGATGTAAACGACTGCGCCGTCATCACGAATCAACCGTGCCGTTGCGCTGGCGATTTTTGTGCCCATGGGAATAATGATCGCACGACGAAAATAGGTGGTCCAATACTTGGCAGAACCATTCGCTCCAAAACCTACTGCTGTAATTTCATCTCCATCGCCGTAGCCGAGTTGGGAAGGGCCGGCGAGCCAAGCGGAATCATTGAAACCAATCTGGCTCCAATTGGTGCCTAGGTTAGTGCCCTGATCCCAGAATTTCCAAACCAACCCGCTGGTGGTTAACTTGAGTTCACCCAGCGGTCGATTCAGCGAAATCGTTATGTCGGAATACGCGGAGGCTTCGCCATCGTTCGCTGTCAATCGCAGGATATAGGTGCCAATCCCGGAGAGTTGAGCGGTGGTGGTGAGTGCTGTTTCACTGGCAAAAACGACGACACCGGGGCCACTGATTTGACTCCATTGATAAGTCAATACGTTGGGTGGGTTGGGTTGACCGTCATCAGATCCTGTGCCGGAAACATTCACGGTGACTGGGTAGGTCGCAGAGATGAGGTCTTGATCGGGACTGACCTGAATCTTCGGAGGACGGTTGCCTGTGTTCTCAAAACCGGGGGAGGCTGGGCCGGGGCTGGCTCGCCAATTGTTGACGTCGTTCCCATAGGCTGTGGCGGTAATCCGTTCTAAGGAGGGGCCGAAGCCTGCTGCATTCGTTGGCCACGGGAGTTTATCGTTATAACGGACCGCATCTACCTCAATGTAAGGAATAACGGTTAAGCCATTAACATCGAGATCAGGTTGGTCGGGTCGGAGTACGCGAATCAGTTCTCCGCTGTCTTGTAATGTTCCGGAAAAGAGGCCAAACACGGGCACAGAGAGCGGAATCGCATGGCGTGAGCGGAAAGCAACAGGATCACTGCTGGTCAAAACGAGTAGCCCTTTGGCGGGAATGCTAGCGTTGCTGGGAAAATCGAAGTCAACCCCTTCGACGCGCCATCGGTTTGTGGGGAAGGCTGGGTCGTAGAGGTTGATGGATTGATCCGTCAAGTTCTTCAGTTCGATGAACTCATCCTCACCGGGGATGGGTTGGTAACGGATCTCGTTAATCACCACCGGTCCTACTTTGGGGCCATCGTTGGGGGATCCAAGGGTCAGGGCTTTTTGTGGAGGATACTGAATCTCCCCCAAACTATTGATGTGCCGACCGAACGAAACTCCGTTCTCGGAAGCTGGAAAACTGAACCCATCGCTAAACCCGGTCAGTTCGCCCGAGGCATCCGCAGAATAGAGATAAACCTCATCGCCCTGGGAACTAAAGGTGAACGCGTTTGTGCCGGCATCAATCGTGTTGAATTGCGATTCGTTGATGGAAAAATACCCGCCGGCGGACAAAATTGAATCGGGAGGAAGCTTGAATTTTTTGGGTTGCTGGCGGTCATCCGTCAGAAACCAACCGCTGATATTGGCTGAGTTAGTTCCGGGGTTGAAAAACTCCACGGTGTCGAGTTGTGGGGGATCGGTGTGAGCGAGCAATTCGGTGATTAGGATCCTCGGCACATTGGGGTCGGCGTCATCCTTCCCCGGAGAACCGCCGATGGCACTGCTAGTTCGCCAATTGATTGCGTTATTAGCGTCAGGATTCAGGTTTGGGTTGATCGGCACTAAGGAAAACCCGCGACCGTCAGCAGCTCCCGGCCATGGGGTTTCATCGATAAATGTAACTTTCGTAATTAAGGTTCCCACCGCATGGCGAATTTCGATCGTATCGCCCGTGTTAGCTAAGTTGCCGTCGTAAACTCCATTCAGCACCACTTGGGGATACCTGTTGGTGAACGCCGTGCGATCGCTAGCAAGAACGGTGAATTTACCGGGGGCAAGCCGTGTTCCGATGGGAAACCGGTAATCAATTCCGTTGGTAATCGTGACTCCACTCAGGTCGAGTTCTTTGGTGCCTACGTTTTTGATCTCGATGAACTCGAGGTCGCTGCCGTTGGTTTCCCCTGAATCCGGCGGGTGATACATGATCTCCGTGATGCTAAGGTTGGTAAAGGTTTGGATCAATGTGAAGGGGGCTTCAACCAATGCACTCCAATTGGTGCCAACAAGGGATCGAGCTTTGGCCGTGAGGCTTTCATTCAAAATGAGCGGGCCTGATTGCGGTCGGACGGAGGGTGAGACCGCTCCACCAAAAAGGCGTGGATCACTGCCATCTTGAGTGACATAAAGGATGCCAGCGGGTGCGGTGATCGAGACGGAACTGCCTGGAAGGACGTTCCCTCCGAAGACGCTAAAGATTGGCGCAACAGTGGCCGGATAAAGGTTCTTCGCTTTCAGTTGGGTCAGTACGATATCAGAGCGACGAGGGAAATAATTCTGTACCACGTTATTGACCGCATTTTGCCACGTGGCTCGTGTGTAGGGTGTTCCAGTTTTTGCATCGCCCCATCGTGCGGACTCACCGACAACCGCTCGGTCGATTTGGTTTTTTCGCTTCATCAACAACGCCGTCGCGCTCGTAGGGGTCAGGATGCCTCCGTTGAAAAAATGCTTATGAACGTGGTCGGCGACCCGCAGTCGGAACTCTGGATTAGCGGAGAGCTTCTGCCAGACCCATTGAGGATTGCTTTTGTAAATATCAGACTCCCCAGCAGGCCACGGGCCGGTGCGATCCTCATTGATACTATTGGGAAGCAGGGTGTGCTCAGCATCGTGACAGAAAAATCGAAACCCTCCTGAAGCTCCAGTGCGGTCGCGCATGCCGTAAAAATTATTAGGGCTGGTATTGCCGAGAAATGCGGAGATTGGAGCATCAATGTTTCCGCCGTAGATTATGATCAACATGTAGTCGATCAGGTTATCGATATCTACAAAGTTGGGGTAAGTCGGATTGGGTGTACGGTCAGGATTGAGACCTTGAACTTTGAGGTAAGCAGCGTCGCTGGTGAACCCAGCTTTGGCGAGGTTGTAAAGTTTAGTCCACTCGACCAATGTGCCGTCGGTGGCGTTGATGGTGTAAGGCCCTGCCTCAACTTTGATGACGTCAAAGTTAGTCTTACTGCCACCAAAGTAAGTGGCTCCATAGGATGCCTCGGGTCGTTCGGCAGTGTTGAAAAGCCCCCAATAAAGCCCGTTGATATAAAGGTGATAATAGTCGCCTCTCTCGCCTTGATGTCCCATCGCTAACTGAGCATCACGTGAGAATACGTCGCGCATAAAAATACCGCTCGAATCCCCTTGGAAGCTCCATGAGTAATTTTGAAACGTACGCAGATCAAACGCATCGAAGGTGTCCGCCGCCTGTTTTCCAAAGAGCGGATACCGTAGTTTGGAAGTTCCATAATCTGACCGAAAGAAAAAGCGAAATGCATGTTTTGGGTTTCCAGTGGATCGAGAAAACCCGCCTCGGATTCGGATGCCAGCGTCGATCTGAAACCCCTTCGTGCCATTAGGATGGATAAGCTCGAGCGAACACGGTCGCTCCCAAGCGCGTCCGTCTTGGCCCGGGTTGGCATAAATACCAGTCGACGCATCGAACAAGGAAGAAGTGGGAAGAACGAGCGAAAAACTGGGCAGAGTCTTTAGGTCGTTTTTAATAGTTCCGGCGTACGTCGCATTGGTTACCACCTCGGGATCCATCCCGTAGTCAACGGTGTTGCCGCCCCAAGTGGTCGGCCATCCTGCTGGAGCTTTTCCATCCGAGGCTTGGCGGATCACATCATCCAAAAACAGGTAGCTGACGGTTTCTACTGCGGAAGGTTTGTAACCTGTGCGAAAGGCCGCAGCCCGTAGGACGGTCGTGCGACTAATCCGCAAGGTGTTCGAATACTGCATGCCTCCATTGACGGTTGGGAGCAAGCCGTTGGTGGTGTAGCGAATGATCGCGTTTGTGGTTTCAGTGGACAGCGTCAAATCAAAGGGTTGGTCATAAAATCCGTGATCCATACTGAGTTTTATTTTCTCCACAAACGACAGCAAACCGGCTCCGTTGGTCGCGCCAGGAGTGGCCTTGGTGAAATAGAGATAATTTGTGCCTGTGTCATCAAGGCCGTAGGAAACATCTCGAAACTGCTCAGGGTATTCCGGTTCCAACACGGAGGCGATCGAGGTGCCATCTGGTTGCACGAGTGCCAAATATTCACCTTCTGACTTCAGGCTAAAACTAGTGTGCAGACGAGCCGGGTTATTGGTGCGGTTCTTGCCAGAAGCGAACACAACCAAGTAACCACCTCTTGGAATGCTGACCGAGGGGAATGCCCACTGGGTGAGCCGTGCTGGATCATCAGTCAGAAAATAACCACCGAGGTTAGCCGAGTTGGTTGTAATGTTGAGTATCTCAATCCAATCCGAGAATTCGGAATTCTCATCCCGCAACGTCAGGCTGTTGCTCGCCATAAACTCATTGATCACGAAAGGGGAAGCGTCTTGCGCTCGCAATTCATTTGCGTTGAGAAAACAGATCAAAAGGAGGATAAAATTGCATCCCAAACGGAAGGCTTTTTTCAGGAAGTCAGTGTAAGAACTCATATTCAGAAAGTTTTCAAGACCATGTCCCAAAAAACAGGTTTTGTAAAACTGATTGAGATGGCAATACATCACAGCATCTTCATGCGCTTTGTTTCTCACCCCCTATCAGACGATTGTCATTTCTCAGGCGGGATTTGATATTTGAGATCCAAGAGCAGATTACTCATGCGAGTGCGATGTGAACCGGTCACGACATCCTGGAGAGTATGGCGGTCGAGATTTGTATAGAAGGCATCCATGGCCTCGCGCTTCTTATACTTACAAAATGGAACTGCTGTTCCTTGCCCTCGGGTGCTGATGTTTGGCACAATGAAGGTTGGATGCGTGAATGGTGGCGGGAAATAACCGAGAATTTCGAGACGTTTATTCTCGAGGTGATTTTCGAGCGGAGGCCTGGAAAAAGGGCTTCCATTGCTCGTGGGTTTCTTTTGGCTTTATCCAAAATTTTTGCGGTCGCGGTTAAGACGCGACGGTTTCTTTACAATTACAGAATCCTTCGAGATTCGACGCTTGGAGTGCAGGTGATTGCGATTGGCAACCTGACGGTGGGTGGGACTGGGAAAACTCCTGTGGTCGAAAAGTTCGCACGAGTGCTTCAAGACGAGGGTCGGAATGTTGCGATTCTTTCGCGTGGGTATCGGTCGAAGCCTCCGCCCTTTCGCAAACGATTGGTGGATCGACTTCTGTTCCGACAGGATCGAACACCGCCTCGAGTTGTTTCAGATGGTAAATCGCTGTTGCTCGATTCCGACACAGCGGGAGACGAGCCGTATATGCTCGCTTCAAACCTTCAAGATGTTGTCGTTTTGGTAGATAAGGATCGTGTCAAAAGCGGACGGTATGCGATCGAGAAATTTGGTTGCGACACATTGCTTTTGGATGATGGATTTCAGTACTGGAAACTCCGGGGGCGACGTCACGATGTGGTTCTTATCGATAGCCAACAACCTTTCGGAAACGAGTTTTTGCTCCCTCGTGGAACTCTGCGTGAACCGCCATCACACCTCGCTCGAGCCAAGACGATTTTTATCACCAAGAGCAATGGCAATACAACCGCACTTCGCCAGCGCATTGCGCAATATAACAACACGGCCGGCATCATTGAGTGTGTGCATCAGCCGCTTTTTTTCGAGGACGTCTTCACTGGTGAACGCGAAGGGTTGGAGTTTCTTCAAGGGAAACGAGTGGCGTCGTTGAGTGGAATTGCTCAACCGGAAAGTTTCGAGGAGGGCTTAGTAAAATTAGGAGCGGAGCTTGTTTACGCCAAGCGATTCGCCGATCACCATCGATTTACTCAGCAAGAAATTCTTAACGTGATCAACCGCGGTAAAAAGCGGCAGGCGCAGTTGATTCTCACCACCCAAAAAGATGCTGTGCGTTTTCCCAAGATTGATCGTCGTGATTTGAGAATTTTATTTATGCGTGTGGAGATCAAAATTCTGCATGGCGCCAAGGACTTTCAGGATTGTGTGCGTCAGATTTGCTTCAAGTAACGCGAGCCATGGAAACGCCTCTTTATTGTCTGGCACGAGCTGCGGTGGGTTTGGTGGGCGTGATCCCATTGGCATGGGTAGCAAGGTTGGGGCGTTGGTGTGGGGGTGCGGCTTTTTATTTGGATCGTTCTCATCGACGGGTGGCTTTGGAAAACTTGCAACATGTCTTCGGCCAAGAAAAGACCACTGCTGAGATTTATGAAATTGCCTTGGAGAATTTTTGTCGAATTGGGGAGAACTATTTGTCTGCGTTGCGAACGTCGCGCATGAGCAATGAGGAGGCACTTCAATACTGCGAAGTCGTGGGGTTGGAAAAGTTGATTCCCAAAGCGGGCGAACCCGTCCAAGAAAACCGCGTCATCGCCATCGGTCACTTTGGAAATTTCGAATTGTACACCTTACTAGCAGCAGAATTGAAGGGATACCAAGGGGTGGCCACTTATCGAGGGTTGGGTCAACCCTCATTGAACCGTGTTTTACAAGACACACGCAATCGTTCGGGTTGCCTTTTTTTTGAACGCCGCACTGACGCCGCGAAGCTCAAAGCCATCTTAAATCGTCACGGCATTATTCTGGGACTATTGGCTGACCAGCACGCCGGAAGAGGAGGGCTATGGCTTCCGTTTTTAGGAAAGGAATGTTCTACCAGCGCGGCACCGGCAGTTCTCTCACTGCGATATCGGTGTCCACTATTTACGGCTGTGATTTATCGCGTCGGATTGGCACGATGGCGAGCCGAGGTAGGGGAGGAAATACCCACCCGTATCAATGGGGTGGCGCGGACGAGTTCAGAAATAACCTTGAACATGAACCAAGTGTTTGAACATGCGGTGCGCCGTGATCCTGCAAATTGGTTCTGGGTTCACAAACGGTGGAAGCCTCGTTCCCAACCATCTAAACCCTTGGAGAATTGATCATGCTGCCAGTTGTTTTGATCACGGGTGCAGCGGGTGGTTTCGGTCGAGCGTTGACGGAGAAATTTAGTTTGAGTTCGTGGCAGGTCATTGCTGGATATCACAAGGCTCCCTTCCCAGAGCCCCTAGATTACGTGACCCAGATTCGGTTGGATGTTACCAACCGACAAGAGGTAGCGACAGTCGTGGAGCAGGTGATAAAAGAATTTGGTCGCATTGATGTTTTGATCAATAACGCTGGGATTAATCGTGATGATCTCCTGATACAAGCGGAGGAAAGCGATTGGGATCAAGTCCATGAAGTGACTTTAAGTGGAGCGTTTCTTTGTACTCAGGCTGTGCTTCCAATCATGGTGCGACAGTCCGAGGGACATATCGTCAATATTTCGAGTTATGCCGGCCGGTGCGGAGTTGGGGGACAGTCAGTGTACGCGGCAGCCAAGGCGGGTTTGCTGGGTTTAACGCTCGCTATCGCACGAGAGTATGGTTCCCAAAACATTCGAGTGAACGCCGTTCTACCAGGAGTCCTCCCCACGGGCATGACTCAAAAACTTTCACAGTCGCAACGGGAGGTTTTTCGCCAACAGAATGTGCTCGGTCGATTTAATGACTTAGCGGAGGTTGCGGCGATGGTTGTCTTCCTTTGTGGAACACGCAACATTTCTGGCCAAGTCTTTCAACTCGATAGCCGGATCGCACCGTGGACATGAAACCGTTGTCACAAGAATTGTTTGCGCGTTTGGAAAAGCAACGTGCGGACCATCTGTACCGTCAATTACGCAGCGTGGACTCTGCTCAGGGTGCTCGGATCGAGATGAACAGACGGGAATTCATCAATTTTTCATCCAATGATTATTTAGGTCTGGCGAATCATGAAGCGGTGAAGGAGGGAGCACTCCAAGCGGTTCGAGATTACGGTGCTGGCTCTGGTGCCTCTCGACTCATTTGTGGTTCGCTTAAACTCCATCATCTGCTTGAGGAACAACTTGCTGCGTTTAAAGGTGTGGAAGCAGCCCTTTGTTTTTCCACGGGTTACGCGACCGCTCTTGGCACGATCCCGTGTCTGATGGCGAGTGGTGATGTCATTGTTGTCGACAAATTGGTGCATGCCTCTTTGCTGGATGGCGCACGATTGTCTGGGGCCAAGTTGCGAGTGTTTCAACACAATGATTTGGGTGAGCTAGAAACCATCTTGCAATGGGCCGATAAGACGGTGGGTTCTGAGGGAAATATTCTACTCATCACGGAGAGCGTATTCTCGATGGACGGTGATCAAGCTCCTTTGCGTGAGCTAGTCGCGTTGAAAGAACGCTATGGCGCTTGGTTGATGGTGGATGAGGCGCATTCGGCGGGGCTATTCGGTCAACGAGGGAGCGGTTTGATCGAGGAACTAGGCTTGGTGAATCAGGTCGAAATTCAGATGGGGACGCTGGGTAAATCTTTAGGTTCAGCGGGAGGTTACATCGCAGGGAGTCGAACGCTGGTTGATTATTTGATCAATCGGGCCCGAAGTTTTATTTTCTCTACCGCACCCAATCCGGCTTCATCCGGCGCGGCGTTAGCAGCCCTTAAACTTTTGGAGAAAGAGGGCGCAGAGCGACGCCAGGTGGTGTGGTCGTTGGCGCAAGAGTTACGCCGGATGCTGCTACCCTTGTCAAAAGAATCCCCAGCCTCGTTGATACATCCCTATCTTGTTGGCGATGAGCAACAGGCGTTGTGCTTGTCGAAAACATTTCTTGAGGCGGGCCTAATGGTGCCTGCGATTCGCTATCCCACAGTTCGGAAAGGCCAAGCACGCCTTCGCATTACAGTCACTCATGGTCATACAATCAAAGACATTGAGTGTTTGCGATCTCCACTCCAGTCCTTCTCCAAGGACCGAATCCAGTGAGCGGTGAGACTCCTCGACCGACGGGGAGCTGTGTCAAAATTGGGGACGATTTGATTTTGACTTGAACGCATTCTCTGCTAGGCTTCCCGCCTTGTTTGTTTTATGGGGAAACTGATTATCAACGATGTCGATGTAAGCGGTAAGCGAGTGTTGATGCGTGTGGATTACAATGTGCCGATGGAGGAATCCAACGGTCAGATGGTGATTAACGATGCCACACGGATCAACGAAACTTTGCCTACCCTGCGGCATCTGATCGATCGTGGTGCCAGAGTTATTTTAATGGCTCATTTAGGGCGTCCTGACGGAAAACCAGAAGCCTCGATGTCGCTTCGTCCGGTCGGGATCGCGCTCAGCGAAATGCTTGGTCGTTCCGTTCAGTTTGCTGAGGACTGCATCGGGGAAGCCGTGGAAAAGCAGGTCAATTCCCTTCAGAATGGCGAAGTTTTACTCTTGGAAAATGTCCGCTTTTATCGGGAGGAGGAAGCAAACGACCTCGCATTTTCGGAGAAGCTCGCTCAACTGGGCGATGTTTATGTCAATGATGCCTTCGGGGCAGCACACCGAGCTCATGCATCAACGGTTGGTGTCCCAGCAGTCATTGCGAAACGGGGCGGCAAATGTGCTGGCGGTTTGTTGATGGAACGCGAGCTGAAATTTCTTGGCGATGAGTTGGAGAATCCCGCCCGTCCTTTTGTGGTCATCCTCGGAGGAGCAAAGGTATCTGACAAAATTAAGGTGATCGACCGACTGTTGGAAAAAGCCGATGTCATCTTGATTGGTGGTGCGATGGCTTACACGTTTAAACTGGCCGATGGGGTTCACGTCGGTAAATCTCTTGTCGAGCCGGATAAAACTGAAGTCGCCAAGGCCGCAGTCAGCAAAGCTCAGCAGAGGGGCGTCACGTTTTTGATCCCGACGGATAACGTCATCGCGGATCCGGTGGATACCGGTCGAAAGAATAAGAAAGGTCGGGCTATTTTTGACCTCCAGAATCCTAGGATCAATACAGCTCGGGACATTCCAGAACTATCCGAGGGCGTAGATATTGGGCCGGCAACCGCAGCCGCGTTCGCGGTTGAAATCGCTCAAGCAAAAACGATTTTGTGGAATGGTCCGATGGGTATTTTCGAGGATCCAAGGTTTGCAGAAGGCACATTCGCCGTAGCTAAGGCAGTGGTCGACGCGACCCAAAATAACGGAGCGAAAAGCATTATCGGCGGTGGCGACAGTGTCAAAGCCCTCAATGTTGCTGGGCTAGGTGGAAAAGTAACCTTCATGAGCACAGGCGGCGGGGCTAGCTTGGAATTTCTAGAAGGCAAGGAACTGCCGGGTGTAGTCGTGCTTGGCAATTCGTGATCAACCTGCTAATGATTTAAGAAATTAGTCATGGATAAAGAACGTAAGCTGATCATCGCGGGTAACTGGAAGATGAACAAGACCGTCGCGGAAGCGCTCGATCTTGTGACTAATTTGAAGCGTGATTTGGTGGCGGTCAAGGAAGTAGACATTGTCGTTTGCCCTCCCTTCACAGCGCTTTCCGAAGTTTCTAAAGTCGTGCTGGATTCAAACATTCGTCTGGGTGCCCAGAACATGAGCGAACACCAGAGCGGTGCTTTTACGGGTGAGATCGGAGCTGGAATGCTCAAGGAATTTTCGGTGCGCTACGTGATTCTGGGTCACTCTGAGCGTCGCCAATTCAACGGCGAGACCGACGCGATGGTTGCCTCGAAAGCGATTGCCGCTTTGGCCGCATCGCTTAAACCGATTATTTGTGTTGGTGAACTATTGGCCGAGCGAGAAGCGGGACGAACCGAAACGGTGATCGCCACCCAACTCGAAGGCAGCCTGAAAGGTCTGACTAAAAGCCAAATGGAGGAATCCATCATTGCTTACGAGCCGGTTTGGGCGATTGGAACGGGCAAGGTTGCCACTCCGCAGCAGGCGCAGGATGTTCATGCGTTCATCCGAAATCGCGTGGGGGCTATGTTTGATGAAGGTACGGCCCGTCGTGTCCGCATCCAGTATGGTGGCAGCGTGAAGGCTTCGAATGCACGGGAGTTAATGGGCCAAGCGGACGTGGACGGAGCCTTGGTGGGCGGGGCTTCGTTGGAGGTTCGCAGTTTTTCTGATATTGTTAAGAATTCGATTTAAGAAGATATGAATTTAATCATCGTGCTGCTCACCGCAGCGTTAATTGTCAATTGTTTGATCCTGATGCTTTTGGTTCTGATGCAGCTTCCCAAAAAAGAAGCGGGCTCAGGGTTGGCTTTTGGAGCGGGTGCTTCTGATGCCTTGTTCGGCTCTGGATCAGGCAACGTGTTGACCAAGGCAACCAAGTATATCGCGGGAATCTTTTTAGGGTTATCGCTTTTGCTCGGCATTTTGAACACGCAAGCGGCCAAGTCTCGCCGTGAGGGTGTGGGTCAATACCTTGGCAAACAGGCGACTACCGTGATCGCCCCAGCGGCGACTCCGACCAACAGTCAATTTTTGCAGATACCGTTGGCGGCAACGAATGCCCCAGCTCCAAAGAGCACCACCAACAAATAATTTCGCCTCATGCGGCCAGAGATCAGCCCCCTTGGAAATTTTCCGAGGTGGCTGTTTTTATTGGTGCTTGTTTTTCTCGCTACCGGATTTCTGACAGGTTGCTCGCGTCGGAGTGATCGAGCCGATTTGGTCATCATCAACGGCAAGGAGGTCGAATCATTGGATCCGGCGATTATCACCGGCCAGCCCGATATACGGATTGCCCTGACGTTGTTTGAAGGTCTAACCCGCTACAATGCAGTGGATGCCCAAGCGGAGCCGGGGTTGGCGGATCGATGGGAGATTTCGCCTGATTTGCGGACCTACACATTTCATCTTCGCACTAACGGAGTTTGGTCCACAGGTGAACCCATCACGGCGGAGGATGTGGTGTATTCTTGGTTGCGAGTTCTGAATCCGCTAACGGCTGCGGATTACGCAGGTAATTTTTATTACATCAAAAACGCTGAGGAATACAACACCGGCAAAATTACCAATGCTTCCGAGGTTGCTGTGAAAGCGTTGGATCGATCGACAGTGCAAGTCGAATTGCTAAATCCGACCCCGTTTTTTCTGGAGCTATGCGCGTTCCAGACCCATGTAGTAATGCCACGCTGGATAATTGAGAAGCACGGGGATCGTTGGATTCACGCCCGTCCACTCCCGTCCAGCGGTGCGTATGAGTTACTCGCCTGGCGTTTGGAGGACAGAGTTAGCGTTCGAAAAAATCCGCGTTATTGGGATGCAGCCAATGTCCAATTAGAGAGGGTAGATCTCATGCCGGTGAACAGTCCGGCGACGGCCTTAAATTTATTTCTCACCAAGCAGGTTGATATTATTTGGGATAAAGATGTGGTGCCAACGGAGTTAATCGATTTGCTCAAAAAGCGGCGTGATTTTCATGTCTTCGATTATCTCGGGAGCTATTTCGTGCGGTTCAACGTAACGCGAAAACCTTTCGATGATGTGCGGGTGCGGAAGGCGTTTGCGTTGGTGGTTGATAGGCAACGGATCACCGAACGAGTGACACGCGGAGGTGAACGGCCTGCTTCGTTTTTGGTGCCGCCGGGTCTTCCGAATTACCAATCTCCAGCAGGTCTGGGTTATGACCCCGGCGAGGCCCGTCGGTTATTGAAGGAAGCAGGCTATCCCGATGGCAAAGGGTTTCCCAGAGTGAGTTACCATTTTAACACCTCGCGTTCGCATGAAATGGTCGGGGTCGAATTGCAAGAGATGTGGCGGCGCGAATTGGGCATTGAGGTGGAGCTGCGTTCCATGGAGTGGAAGACATATCTACGGGCGCAGTCCGAACTCGATTTCGATCTCAGCCGCAGTGCTTGGGTGGGAGATTATAATGATCCCAACACTTTTCTGGACATGTTCATGAGCTCCAATCCCAACAATCGCACGGGGTGGAAAAATCTGGACTACGATCAATGGATGCGTAAGGCGAATGCCTCGAGTGATCCGGCAGAGAGAGCAAAATTTCTCAGCGCAGCCGAGGCGTTGCTCGTGCGTGATGATCCCCCGATCTTGCCGCTCTATATTTATGTGGGCTTCAATTTGTTTGATCCAGATGTGATCACCGGACTTTACAACAACATCCGGGATGAACATCCGGTGCGATCGATTAAAAAGCGCGCACGCTCCACAGCGCGGGCAGGGGAGGGGAATCCCTAATGTATTTTTTAAAGCGACTCCTCGTATTGCCGCCATTGTTGATATTGATCAGCCTGATCGCATTTTTGCTAGTTCGGACAGCACCGGGCGGCCCGTTCGATAAGGAACGCAAACCAGCCTCGCCCGAGATCGAACGCCGTCTGTTAGAGCGTTACCATTTAGATCAACCGCTGTGGAAACAATATTTGCTTTACCTGAAGGGGTTGAGCCAAGGGGATTTTGGACCTTCCCTCAAACAGCGAAACCACACAGTAAACGATATCATCAGTCAGGCCTTGCCGGTCTCAGCCACGTTAGGCGCAGCCGCATTTTTATTCTCGTTAGGTGTTGGAATTCCGTTGGGTTTTTACACAGCGGCGCGGCGCGGCCATGGATTTGAGCTAGCGGGGAGTTCGCTTGCGTTGCTTTTTGTTTGCGTGCCAGCGTTGGTGGTGGGTCCTGTTTTGGTGATCGTATTCGCGGTTCATTGGTCAATATTTCCAGTGGCCTTGTGGGGAGGGGCATGGCACATGGTGTTACCCACGATAACCCTCGGACTTTATTTCAGCGGCAAAGTAGCCCGACTCATGCGAGAGGGGATGTTAACGACGATGCACGCTGATTATATTATCGCTGCCCGTGCGAAAGGACTGAGCGAATCCGCAGTCCTCTGGAGGCACGCGTTTCGGATTGCTGTCCTCCCTGTGGTTTCCTATTCCGGCCCACTCTTAGCAGATTTGCTGACGGGTTCCTTTGTGGTGGAGAGCTTATTCCAAATCCCGGGGATGGGAGTCTTCGTCATTAACAGTGCTCTCAACCGTGACTATCCGATGATTGTCGGATTGGTCCTAGTTTATGCGGTGCTGCTTCTCGTGTTAAACCTGCTAGTGGATGCCGCCTATACCTGGCTCGATCCTCGCGTACGTTACGATTGATGGACACTCGATCTCTCACTCCAAATCAACGTGCGTGGCGACGGTTTTGTAGAAACCCATCGGCCTTCACGAGCGCTTGCCTTTTGGCGATGTTAACATTGGGATTGTTTTTGCACCCTTGGTTTTCCAACCAGTCACCCACGACACTCACGGACGCATTGGCACATCCCCCTTCCACGCTCCACTGGTTTGGCACGGATTTGATGGGGCGTGATCTCCTGAGTCGATTGGTTTATGGAGCGCGCATTTCCATGATGGTTGGCTTGGTGGGTGCGGGTGTTAGTCTTTTCATTGGAGTGCTTTGGGGCGCAGTGGCTGGGTATGTCGGGGGTTACTGCGATGGGATCATGATGCGTGCAGTCGATATCCTTTATTCGTTACCGTCCGTGATCTTCGTCATCGTGATGATCACCACGTTAGAAGGGTTATTTAAAAACTGGTTGCTACAAAACTTCTCTCCCGAAGCCGCTGGTGTGGCACGTCTGTTATTCTTGTTCGCGGGGCTGGGAGCTGTCTCGTGGCTGACCATGGCACGCATCGTGCGAGGTGAAGTGCTTTCGTTGCGGACGCGCAGTTTTGTCGATGCGAGCCGTGCGATGGGTGCTTCTCACACCCATATTTTATTGACGCACATCCTACCTAATGTCGCCGGCGTGGTAATTGTGTACCTGACCCTCACCATTCCATCGGTGATTCTCTACGAATCATTCCTCAGCTATCTCGGGTTGGGAATTCAGGCTCCACAAGCCAGCTTGGGATCGCTTCTGGCTGAAGGCTCGGCCCAGATCAATTCCCTCCGCCTCTATTGGTGGATGGTCGTCTTTCCTGGACTGTTGTTAGTTGTGATGTTGCTGACTTTAAATTTTATCGGCGACGGACTCCGTGATGCATTTGATCCTCGCAGCGAGAAAATCTGAAGCAACATCCAGCCCGTTACTTCACAGGATACCCGTCCCAGAGCCAAGCCAGTGCGTCTGGCAGCGTTTGACGTGTCACACGTCCGTCGGTGTGACCCGCTCCCTCCGCGAACACATACCGGTAGGAGTAACCTTTCGCTTGAAGCACCGAAGCCATTCGTTGATTCGCCATCACCCAATTATGTAACGACGCCTCGTCGAGCTTCGAGCCGTTGTCGTTCTCGCTCACTTCCAACCAGACACGCAATGGTTTCCGTTCGCTCGCAGGAATGAAATAAGCGTGATAACCCCAAGCACCTTGCGGAGACACGGGGTTCACTGGCGACTGCTGATTCACATACGTCCCAGAGTAAGTCAGGATGCGCCGGTAAAGATCTGGCCGAAACCATCCCATCGTAAATGCAGCCGCTCCACCTGAGCTTCCTCCCATCGTCGCCCGACCTTCGGGATCGGTAGTGAACGTCAGGTTATAAGATTTGGCGATGCGGGGCAGCACCTCGCTCTCGATGAAACCCGCATACTTTTCGGAAACAGTATCGTACTCTAGCCCTCGCTCACTGCCTTGCGCGTCGCCCCCGCCCGAATTAATAAAAATAGCGATCATGATGGGCAGGCGACCATCGTGAATCATGTTATCAAGAATCTTCGGCAGCACATTGGTATAAGAGAGTCCATCCTGAGCGATGATGAACGGTGCGGGCGTCCCTGCAACATATTGCTTCGGAACATAGACGCACACTTTGCGTTGGTACGGAACAGGAGGCGGCAGCTTCTTGGCAATCCCCGGATAGAGCACGCTATCCTTTGAATCCATTATGAACTCGTGAATCCAGCCTCTGGGAACGCCATCACGCAGGGTAAGCTCCGGAGCGTCCCCGTAGCTTGGACCAATCCGAAACTCCACATTATCCTTCGTTCGAGTCGGTGATGCGACGTTGGTCCGAACCGTATCAACACCCCACGCAGATTCTGTAATGAGGTGAGAGATCACCAAGGCAGTGATCAAAGAGACTCGAATAATTATTTTCATGATTGATTGGGTCTGAACTTAGGTTTCAACACCGCGGTGGACAACCAATTTTTTGACGAATTAACGGAAACGGAATCACAGACAAAAATAAACGAATCAGTTGCCCTTAAATGCGCGTCTCATTACCTTCTTAAAAATCACCATGACTTATTTGCTTTCTAGGTTGGGAAAACGGATCGTTGGCTTGGCCGCAGTGCTGGGTCAAGTGCTGTCCATCTCGGCCGCGCTTCCGTCCCATCCAGTCATCGGCCCATCGATCACATCACCGTTCCCTATCGAGTCGGGGGAGCCCCTTCTCGCGGGGTTGCAGTGCACAGCCTGCCACCGTGCGGAGGCCCGTAGTTTCGGGGCGCAATCCGCCGTTGGTCCTCGGCTCGGTGCCGCAGGTCTCGCGCTCACTCCACAGTTTTTGCGTGCCTACCTGCTGAGCCCCCAAAGCGAAAAACCAGGCACCACAATGCCCGACAGTTTACACTCCCTGAAAGGGCCCGACAAAGCCGCCGTTGTCGATGATCTCGTACACTACCTCATTTCAACCCAACCCCGCGCTGCGGCGGGTGCAGCTGCGGAACCATTTTTGTTGCAGCAGGGAAGACAGTTATTTCATTCCGTGGGTTGCGTAGCGTGTCATGCACCACAGGAATCGCCCTCACAACTTCAACCCAAGAATTCGGATGCCGCAAAAACTATTCCTGATTCATTAGCAACGACATCCGTTCCTTTGGGGCCATTGGCAAAAAAATACGAATTTGGCGAGTTGCAACGTTTTCTCGTGAACCCAGTTCACTTTCGTCCATCGGGGCGCATGCCTGCTTCGAATCTGAGCAACTCCGAGGGCGCAGCGTTGGCGATGTATCTATTACGCGAACAGGCCCTGTTGCTCACGGACCCCACCAAGGCTGATCGTGTGGGCGGTCTCAGCTACGCCTACTACGAAGGCGATTTCAACAGCTCGGCCGACTTTGATCGGCTACAACCCGTCGCTCGCGGTGTGGTCAACACAATTTCGGTATCAGCGCGAAAACGGGATCAGAACTTTGGTTTCCGATATTCCGGGAAACTCCACGCTCCTGCGGATGGGAAATACACCTTCAACCTAGCCTCGGATGATGGCTCACAACTCTCTTTGGATGGAAAATTGGTGCTGGATAATGACGGTGTCCACCCACCTGAGAATAAAAAAGTGAGTCTCGAATTGAAGGCAGGAGATCATGATTTCTTGCTCACATTTTTTAATTCGGGTGCGGGCCACGAACTCAAATTGGAATGGTCCGGGCCTAACTTCGACCGAAGCTCCATTTCCTCCGATGTCTTCTCCCACCAAGGGGCGTCTTTGAAACCTTTGGCGCCGGAAGTTTTCAGTGTGGACCAGGCCAAGGTGGCACGAGGTCAGTCGGCATTTTCTAACTACGGATGCGCCGCCTGCCATCAATCTTCCGGCGTCGCTTTGACCCGAGTATCCAAAGCGTTGGTCGATGTGGATTCCACTCGGGGTTGCCTCGCAGATAAACTGGATCCGCTTGCCCCTGACTTTTCCCTCAGCGACATTCAACGCGCGGACTTGCGGCTCACGCTAAAAAACAAGGTGCTGTTAAAGTCGGCCCGATCGGCTGCCGAAGAAATCAACTTCACGCTTTCCTCCCTCAGTTGCACCGCTTGTCATAGTCGAGATGGTAAGGGTGGGCCCGTCGCCGATCGCTTGGCGTATTTTATGACTGCGGGCGAAATTGATTTGGGAGATGAGGGTCGAATTCCTCCGCACTTAACTCGAGTGGGCGGAAAACTCAGAACCGATTGGATGCGCGAGGTGCTGATCAATCACGGCGCAGATCGCCCCTACATGGCCACGAGAATGCCCCAATTTGGCGAATCCAATGTTGGTAAACTTCCCGTTCAACTCAGCGAGGTCGATGGTTCATTCGGCACTGTCCGTCAGATTGCCTCCGACGTTCATTCTATCAAGTCAGGTCGAAAACTTGTCGGGAGCGGCGGGCTTACCTGTATTTCCTGCCATAATTTTGCTGATCATAAATCACTTGGCGTTCCTGCCATCGATCTCACAACCATGACCAAGCGATTGCGAAAAGAGTGGTTCCAAGTCTACATGTTGAACCCAGCCGCTTTACGTCCGGGCACGCGCATGCCTAGTTTCTGGCCCGAAGGCAAAGCGGCTAACTCCGAAATTCTAGATGGCAACACCGAGCAACAAATTGATGCTATCTGGGCGTATCTTTCCAAAGGGCGCGAAGCAGAAATTCCGTCCGGATTTGTTGTCGGTAAAATGGAGATCATCGCCGAAAAAGAACCCGTCATCTATCGCAACTTTATTAAGGATGCCGGATCGCGTGCCATTGGTGTGGGCTATCCAGAAAAAGCCAACCTCGCCTTTGATGCCAACGAGATTCGCTTAGCGTTGATTTGGCAGGGATCCTTCATCGATGCCTCTCGACATAGCAACGGTCGAGGTGAGGGCTACGAGCCTCCCTTAGGCGATCAAGTCATCAAGTTGCCTCAGGGTCCCACCTTCGCTGTCCTCGACAATCCATCCGCTCCTTGGCCCACCGCCAGCGGGAAGTCTGGCGGTTTCAAAATGGGAGGTTACCGTTTGGATCAGGCTCGCCGTCCCATCTTCCTTTATTCCTTCAAGGGTCTCCAAATTGAGGATCACCCCGTCGCACACACCAAAGGTTTAGATTCAGTTTTCCTTCGCACATTCAGTCTTCGCGCCGATCAACCCTTGGCTAACCTCTGGTTTCGAGCTGCGGTAGGTCAAAAAATTGAGCCTCGTGGCGACCTCTGGAGCGTTGATGATAAAATCACATTACGTTTTTCAAGCACCAGCGGCGGCAAGCCCGTCGTGCGCAACTCAGGCAATCAGCAAGAGTTGTTGGTCCCAGTCCACTTCGAGGGTGTCCAAGCCAAGTTCGTCGAGGAGATTGTCTGGTGATGCGATCCATTAACTCTATTTTCAATTCGTTTATGATGCCCCAATACTTAAAGGTCGCGAGCCTCGCGATTGCCCTCGGTCTCTCCGCCCTCTGGGTCCGCGCCGACCTGACAACCGACGAGGCCAAGTATTATGAGATCGTCACGATTCCGATACCCAAAGAGATCACTCTGGAAGCAGGTGCCTTGCAGGTCATGCCCGACAACAAACTCGCCGTCTCAACGCGGTTGGGGAAAATCTACATGGTAGACGGCGCATTCGAGCGACCACCTACTCAGGCAAAATTTACAGAGTTCGCCCACGGCTTGCACGAGGTCCTCGGCCTAACGGTGCGCGATGGTTGGGTCTATTGCACTCAACGTGGAGAGGTAACGCGCATGAAAGATTTGAACGCCGATGGTCGCGCCGATCTTTTTGAAACAGTAGCCGACGCCTGGGGAGTCAACGGTGATTATCACGAATATGCCTTTGGTTCCAAATTCGATAAGGACGGAAACATCTGGGTTGTCCTATGTTTGACAGGTTCATTCACCAGCGAGGATCCCTTCCGTGGTTGGTGTTTTCGAGTTGGTGCAGATGGTAAAGCCGTCCCTACTTGCAGCGGCATACGTTCCCCGGGTGGCATCGGTACCAATGCGTTGGGCGACATGTTTTATACCGATAACCAAGGACCCTGGAATGGGGCGTGCGCCCTCAAACATCTGAAGCCCGGCCATTTCATGGGCAACCCTTCAGGTAACAAATGGTATGATTCCACCGACGCCCTGGGAGCCCGTCCGCTGGAACCCAAAAGCGGCAGCCGGATGCACCTCGAGGCAGTAAAAATTCCTCAACTCATCCCGCCCGCCATTATTTTTCCCTATAACAAAATGGGCCAGAGCGCCAGCGGCATCGCCTGTGATGTCTCGAAGGGGAAATTTGGCCCATTCAAGGACCAATTGTTCGTTGGAGATCAAACCCACAGCACTGTCATGCGCGTCTCCTTGGAAAAAGTGAATGATCGTTATCAGGGTGTCGTTTTCCCCTTTCGTCAAGGGTTCGCTTCCGGCAACCTCAGTCTAGAATTTGCGCCCGATGGTTCACTGTTCGTCGGTGGAACTGATCGCGGTTGGGGTGCACGTGGGGGTAAACCTTTCGCGCTGCAACGATTGATTTGGACCGGATCAATTCCTTTCGAAATTCTTGATATGAAAGCCAAGCGGGATGGCTTTGAGCTCAGCTTCACCGAACCCGTGGATCGTGCGACAGTCGAAGCAACTGCCTCCTACACCATTCAGGCCTACACCCATATTTATCAGTCCAGCTACGGCAGCCCAGAGGTAGACGTCACCAAGCCCACGATCAAAAAAATCACCGTTTCCTCCGATGGTTTGACAGCTCGACTCTCGATCGACGGGTTAGTCGAGGGTCACGTGCACGAACTGCATTTCCCCGGCATCAAGTCTGCCAAGGGTCAGCCATTACTCCACAACTCCGCCTACTACACCTTAAACTACATCCCCCCCAACGTGCAGGCCAGCGTCACACCACGGTGACCTGATTCTCCAACACGCCGATGCCCGATATTTTCATCCGCACGATATCGTGCTGCTGCAACGTGAAGGAATCCTCTGGCACCACTCCAGTGCCGGTGAACAGGATCACTCCGTGCGGAAAAGTTTGGCTCCGCAATAAGTAGCCCATCAATTCATCGAACGTCCGCTTGATCTGTCCGACCTTTGTCGAACCGCAGAATACCTCCTCGCCCCCGCGTTCGATGCTAACGCCAATCTCCCACTCGCGTGCCTCCTCCTCCGTCGCGCCTACAACCATCCATGGCCCCAACGCGCAGGAACGATCATAAATTTTTGCTTGCGGCAAATAGAGCGTATTTTCTCCCTCAATATCCCGTGAGCTCATGTCATTACCAATCGTGTAGCCCCTCAATTGCCCCTGTGAATTGATAATCAACGCCAACTCCGGCTCGGGCACATTCCAACCCGCATCACGACGAATCCCCACAAAGTCATTCGGGCCGACGACCTTCTCCGGCATTGATTTAAAAAATAGCTCGGGTCTCGGTGCGTCGTAAACTCGATCATACGCGCTCGCGTTGTGATCCGATTCCTCCATCCGCGCTTTCTTACTTCGCAGGTAAGTTACTCCCGCCGCCCACACCTCCTGCCGCTCCACGGGGGGGAGCAGTGTCACATCTGCGAGGGTCAACTCAGGGTGAGACCCCTGCTGTGCCCACTCAGTGACCCTGACCAGTTCCATCTCGTCCTCCAATAATTCGGTCAACGTCCGCACACCAGCTTCCCTCAAGTCGATGACGCTCCGACCCTCCGTGACCAACCCGACACGGGATTCGGACTCTCCCGCAACTCGATAGCGGCAAAAAATAGTGCTCATTGAATGTTTGATTTTGTAGAGCTGGTGTATGCACCTTTCTCTCGTTTCACCAGTAAAAACTCCTCCTAAATTTCTGCTTTGATTCCCTCGCCCCCTTCACGCATGGTTCTCTCCATGTTCTACTTTCATGATTTCTTGGTTTTTCTCACCGGTGCTGTGTTGGCTTGGGTTCTCTGCCGGTTTCGCAACCAGACGCGCCTGACTGAGTTGAGCACCATTCTTGATCACGAACGCCGTGCCCATGCCGAGAAACTCGCCACGGTCGAGGATGCTCAGCGACGACTTTCCGACACCTTTCAAGCACTTGCCGCCCAATCACTCCGCGCAAACAACGATTCCTTTCTCCTACTAGCTCGGCAGGAGTTTGCTCAACTTCAACAATCCTCCACCTCAGAATTGAATCAACGCTCCGAAGCCATCGCTGGCCTTCTACGTCCCATGCGCGAATCCATTGATAAGGTCGATGCCAAAATTGTGGACCTCGAAAAATCACGCACCGCCGCCTTCGCCACCCTTGATACTCAACTCAAATCTCTCGTGGATGCACAAAACACCCTCCGCACCGAGACCACCACGCTTTCCAGAGCCCTTCGCAACCCCAACACCCGTGGTCGCTGGGGTGAACTCCAGTTGCGCCGAGTGGTCGAGCTGGCTGGCATGCTCAACTACTGCGATTTCTATGAGCAACGCACCGTCGCCTCAACCTTCGTCCCCGATACAAAATTGCGTCCAGACCTGACCGTCAAACTCCCGGGCGGTAAATGTATCGTGATTGATGCCAAGGCTCCGCTCGAATCTTACATCCTCGCACTCGAGGCTTCCGACGAAACCGTGCGCATCGCCCGCCTTCAGGAACACGCTGCCACCGTGCGCAGGCATCTCCTTGCGTTGGGTCGTAAATCCTATTGGGAACAGTTTGAAAACTCTCCCGAGTTCGTGGTGCTTTTTCTCCCCGGCGAAAACTTCTTCGCAGCTGCTTTGGAGTGCGACCCCTTGTTATTGGAAACAGGGATCACCGAAAAAGTGATCCTCGCAACCCCCACGACCCTCATTGCTCTACTCAAAGCCGCTGCCGCCGGTTGGCGAGTAGAGGCACTCGCCGAAAACGCCCGCGAAATCGCAAAATTAGGCCAAGACCTCGCCAAACGGATGGACGATATGAACACCCATTGGGTCAAACTAGGCCGATCTCTTGGTGGTGCTGTGAACTCCTTCAACGATGCCCTTGGGTCCTACGATCACCGCGTTGCCCCCGCCGCCAAGCGTTTTCTCGAAATTCAACAACTTCCCGCACCCACCGAGGCAGCGACCCCCCAAGCCATCGCCATGCTCCCGAAACCAAGGGAGTAGCCTTACGAAATCAATTCACAATTGCGCCACCGGTAAGGCCGGTTTACGGTTTCTCTATGTCGATGACCGATTTACAAATTGAAGTGCTTGCCAAAGGACAAGGTCCGCTAGCCGCTGCGGGCCAAACCGTCACCGTCCACTACACAGGTTGGTTCACCGACGGATCCAAATTTGATTCCTCGGTGGATCGCGATGATCCTTTTACGTTTCTTCTTGGGGCAGGGCAGGTCATTGCCGGTT
>Ga0114966_10000394_pt1 | contig 42818 bp, 40 predicted proteins | sample M_130207_XF_Meta_FD_87029 | JGI IMG/M metagenome (GOLD analysis project Ga0114966, IMG submission 87029) | Freshwater microbial communities from Lake Montjoie, Canada to study carbon cycling - M_130207_XF_MetaG | ecosystem: Environmental > Aquatic > Freshwater > Lake | place: Lake Montjoie... | reverse complement strand
TTAACCCAGCTACTCCTTGATCTCCCTTTAACCCAGCTACTCCTTGATCTCCATTTAACCCAGCTACTCCTTGATCTCCATTTAACCCAGCTACTCCTTGATCTCCCTTTAACCCAGCTACTCCTTGATCTCCCTTTAACCCAGCTACTCCTTGATCTCCATTTAACCCAGCTACTCCTTGATCTCCATTTAACCCAGCTACTCCTTGATCACCCTTGGGTCCAGCTACTCCTTGATCACCCTTGGGTCCAGCTACTCCTTGATCACCCTTAGGTCCATCTTCTCCATTTGCACCAGGTAAACCTTGCGGTCCAATCGGACCTAAAAATCCGTTTGGAAATCCGGTGACATTCTGTCTATCAGATTTCTTTATTTCTTCTATTTTTGGATTATATATAGTACGGTTACCTATATTTTTAGAAGAGTTTACTATTGAAAATGACACTTTAATTAGAACAAACATATTTTTAAATATTTATTTAAATTATTTTAATCTTATCTAAATATTCTATTTTCGCCATTACTAGTATGATGAATTATCCAAGCTATTAATCCAATAACTACATCAATTGCTAAAACAATCCAAGCATTCTTATTCTTTCGTATAGCAAGTATTGCAAATATTAAATAGTTTATTCCATGTACAACTCTTAAATTATTCCACCAAATCATTTTATCTCCTGTCCATTCTAACTGACTATCTGCCCCTTTATTCCCAAATAAAAACAAATATATGAAACTAAACGATATTATTAACGTAATATATCCCATATATGGTAAATATTCAGGATTCACAACTTTAGCAATATATGCTAATAAACAACGTGTTCCTATACATCCAAACAAAAATATCAACATTCTTTTTACTTTGGCTTGCATACTTTTTATAATATAGATTTTTCTTTATTTTATTTTTTATTTTTAATAATAAATAAAATATGAATATCTTTATACGATCTTTATATACCGGAATTGCAACTGTAATTGTTGGTCTATTTGTAAGCTTTGCTATAGAACTCACTATATATTCTAAATCTCAACACAAATCGAAAGAATGGAATAAATATCACGTTATGGAAATTGCTCTATTTATTACAGGATTTTTAGTAAATATACTAACTGAGCTTTTTGGATATAAACTGTGTAAAAATTCTAAAGATATAAAATCTATCAATTCTGACATGTATCATCCAGCATCTTATTAAAATTGATTTATAAAATAAATTATTAAATCTAATTTATTCATGGAAGAACAATCACCCAACATTTATAGATCAAAACTTAGACTTGGTCTTTGTTGCATCAACACTGTATTACGTGCACAGAAACCGCCAGTATTTTGCAGTAGATCATGTATTAGAAGGACTTTTACTATAGAAAATGCTAAACAAAAAGCAACTGAAAACATAAAAGACATATCTAAAATGATTCTATGGAATGAAAAAAATAATATAAAATGCCTTCGTTTAAGCAGTGATATGTTTCCACATTTTACTGACACTGAAACTGAAAAATATACAATCGACTTTGCTAAAGATGAACTAAAACGTGCTGGTGATTTAGCAAATTCTCTGGGTCATAGAATTGTCATGCATCCAGGTCAATATAATCAAGTTGGGGCAATAAAAAAAGAAGTATTTGAAAAAACATGTGATGAATTAGCTCATCATGCAAACATATTGAATGCCATGGGTATTGACAATAACGGTGTTCTCATCGTTCACGGTGGCGGCACATATGGAGATAAAAAAGCATCTAAAAGAAGATGGGTCGAACAATTTAGCGATTTGCCTAAAAGTGTCCAAGATAGACTTGTTATAGAAAACTGCGAAAGACAATATAACACACAAGACTGTTTAAAAATAGCAAAGAAATGTAAAATTCCTGTAGTTTTTGATTTTCATCACTATCACTGTTGCTCAAAAATATATCCCGAATCTCCTCAAAAATCTATATTAGAATTAGCACCAAAAATCATAAAATCTTGGAAAAGATCAGGTGATAGACATATATTAATGCACGTAAGCGAACAAGGCTGTGGAAAAATAGGACACCACAGCGATTATATTGAAAATCTCCCTTCTGAATTACTTGAAATAATAAAAATTTACGATGTTAATATTGACCTTGAAATAGAAGCAAAAATGAAAGAACAAGCCATTTTCAAACTATATAACAAATACCCAGAAATTTTCCTATAAAAAAATGTTTTATTTACGAAAATATAATACACTTATTATATTTTAGATTATGTCTTCAAAACATGAGCTTATTACATTGACTTTTGGCGATATGGCCGAAAATCATGTTGGTATGGAACAAATAGGTAAAATAGACGTTTATCATAGTTTAAGATAAAATTGATTTTTATTTCCACATTTGTATGAAAACAATAATCATGTCTATTTCTTTAGATTTTACCGAAGGCCAACATATCTTCCTCAACACCAGCGATAAGAAAAAGTCAGTATTAAACGGCTCAAATCCTTATGAAAAATATATCATATGTATGAACGATCAACTCACATGTGAAACCCATACTCTACGCAAAAAAATTGATGAATTAACTTCAAAAATTGACACTATTGAAGACGAAAATGAAAAATACGATATCTCTAAAAGATACACTAAAGGTCTCCTACACAATCTCGTTGAACTTGAAAAGTTACACAACAACTCTAAAAATATCTATAAAAACTTGTTTAACTTATCTAACAACTCACATCAATATAAATTCGTATCTGATATAATCTTTCTAATATACTCTTATCTAATATTTTACTTTGGCTTTAGCATACTACTCATCATCATACTTCAAATCATCATATACTCTATCTTCTTTTTCATAGGAGATAAACAGACAATTAAAAGCTTCCAGAATCAACTCATTGAGTTAGACTTAAAAATTACTAAAATCAAAAACTCTCAAGACTTTATCGGAGACTACATTGATAACATTTAAATATTTTTTAGACCTGTTGGTCAAAGTTTAGCCAGAATGTTTTCTGGAATTAGCTCTAGAGGAAAAGTTGGATGTTTATCTTCTCAAACTATTGATACTTGGTTAAATACTTTTGCGTATGCTGAAAATAACCCTAACATTAAAGATAGTGATCAATACACTGCTAGAAGACTTGAACCAACTGCGGAATATTATGATTATATAGAATTAATAAAAAAGCCTATAGATGAGACAGTTATAGAAAACTGGAAATCTATGTATAATAAATCTTTAGGTAAAGAAGCACAATTATATGGTATAACACTTGGTATAAAAAATAGCAAATCTGTTAAGACATTACTTCAACGCATGTTAGATATGACTGAAAGAAGACGTAATAATATATGGAATAAGACAATTGAAGTTAAACCTAAGGAGCTAGATTATAGATTGATGAATGTTCCAGAAATAAGAAGATTACTTAAAGAACGAAATCTTAAAAATGCTCATATAAAAAATAAAGATGAACTTGTTAATTTATTAAATCAAAATCCAACAATAATTCCAAAAGATAAAACTGATTATGAAAAACTAACAATTAAAGATCTAAAAGATATATCAAAAGATCTTGGTCTAACAAATTATAATAAAAAGATTACTAAAACTCGACTTATACAACTAATTAAAGATCATAAAGTTGATGATAAAGTTGTGTCAAAAAATAAAGATATATCATACGATCTTGTATTAAAAGATGGGTCAAAATTTATAGTTCCTTTTAGAAAAGATGGGTATGTCAATGCAACACAATTATGTAAAGCTGGAAAGAAAAGATTTAATCATTGGAATAGTCTTGAATCAACTAAAGATCTAATAAATGAGTTAAATAGGTCTGCCGGGATCCCGGCAGACCTATTAATTGACACAAAAATGACTGGAATAAATGAAGAAAGAGGATCTTGGATTCATCCTGACTTAGCAGTTCAATTAGCACAGTGGATATCACCATCATTTGCTTTACAAGTTAGTAGATATATAAGAGAATTAATTATAACAGGTGAAGTCAAGCTACAGAGACCTGTTAAGAAAATAATTAATCTATCAGAAATTGATATAGAAGCTGAAATTTTAGAGATGAAATTAGATATATCTTTATATACAAATGTAATCTGTTTGTATCTTGCTTATATTGGAAATGGTTTAGTAAAAATTGGCTATTCAGATGGTAGAATTGAGAATAGGATAAGTAAACACGAATCTTGTGAAAGTGAATTTGAAATGTTTAGAATGATAAAAATATTTAAAATATTTAAAATATCTAGTAGAACTATAGAAAAGAGATTACATGAATTACTATCATTTTATCGCGTTGTGTTTAATAAACAGCTTGAAATTTTTAAACCAAAAGATACTCTCCAAAATTTTATAGATACGATTAGAAATTTATTAAAAGAGAATGATCTAAAGTTTCAGTTAGAATTATTAGAACGAGAAAACATTAACTTAAGACTGGAAAATATGGAACTAAAAATGAAACTTTTAAAAAATAATTAGAATTTTTTATACTATTCAAAGGTATAAAAAATAGAGTATAAGAGTATATACAAATAAGCCAAATTTTCAGAGAACTGGGAAGCCCAATGCGCCTCCGCTGATGCGGATAATGTTGTTATTAACCGCTGTAACAATGAACTCGAAAGGTGTTACTACTTCGCCTTGTCCTACTGGGTATGTAGCCTCAACAGCTGCCTGTGATGGTGTAGGGTTGATTGACACGTTTGTAAGCTTGCCGTAATTGGTTGATCCCATAGGATCTAAGCAGATGAAGTCCAATGAGTATGAGTACATGTGGAATCCAGTTACATCAGGGATTACGGGAGCGTGGTAGTATGGGTTGACTAAAGAGTAGTAATCAGATCCCATGTCGTTAAGACGTTGTGTATTCTCGTAGATAAGAGATGTAGACTTGATTGGGTCAAGTGGTTGATCGCCGTTAGTATTGAATTCAACAATTATTCCAACAGCAGGTACAGTACCAGTTGGTGCAGTCCAGCTAACAGATGGTGTAGTGGTTGTGTAATTTGACCAGTAATTTGTAATCGCCTTGTTGCGAGCAGAGAAGAATAATACTTTGATAGCATGTGAGAAACGGATATCAACTTGTTGGGCGCCAGCTGATGAGTCTGTCTTTAATGTTGATCTTGGGGCAGTTTGTACTTGTTCAATGAGAATATCTCTTGGGGCGCAAGCCATGCGTTTACGCTCATCGTTGGAAACAATTGCGTAGTTGGCCCAAACATTTGTCTTGCTTCCAAGACCCATGTTGTATCCAGAAGCAAGGGTGGTTGTAGTTGCGTTGCTAATAATTGTTCCATTTGTTGTGAGTAATAACTCAGTCCAGTCACGGAAGCTGAATTGAATACGCATGTCGTTGTATGGGAGAGCAGCTGTTGGAAGAGCAACTCCACTGTCACGTGTATAGAATAAGGGGAGTGGTAAGTTGAGTGTGAATGATGGCTTTGATTGTGAAAAGTTAGTCATATCTGGGAATGATCCAATCATATTGTTGTATCCATTTCGCTTTCCAGCTGGAACTGTGAAAGCAGACCAGAAATCAAGATGGTAGTTGTCAAAACGAGCAGCAACTAAATCATTGAATGTGATAGCGCATTCCTTAATAAGATTGTGCATAAAGTTAGGTGTCCAAGCGATGGTACCATTTCCAGTTGTAGTTACAAAAGTAGCAGCTGTAATCACGGGTGTTTGGAGGCGGAGCCATGTTTCAAGTAAGTAATCACCGGCACGGGATATACTGAACGAGCATTCTTGGCCGAATTCGGGGGATCCACTGGCACGTGAAAGGCATACTGGAACTTGGGTGAACCATGTGGCCTTGCGTGTCTCGCGGACAAAGTAGGCAGTTGCGTCTGGACCGCCGTACATATACTTCTCAATTTCGTCGAATGTCGCTAAATCGATAAAACCGGATGTAACATTAGATGTGCAAATAGAAGATGACATTTTATTTTATATAAAGCAAGATAAATAAATTTTTTTTTTTCTTATTTTTTTAGACATTTAAAAGAAAGTTTTAAATACTATAATAAAAATATGTCAAAACATATTCAAAAAAGTGCTAATGAACAAAACATTATAAGTATAGATGAAGAGATTAAGAGTAATTTTAGAGAAGAAAATGAGAAATTACAAGAATATATACAAAAATTAAATAATATAAATAAGATTCTTATTTTAGATAATTTATCAAAACGAATAAAAGATAATTTATTAGAATCGCATGAAAACTTATCTGGAAAAATAAAAGATTTAAAAAACAGAACAACTGAATCATTTTATATTGCAGAAACAGCTTCTTTTTTAGAAGAATACAAAAATATATTAAAAACTCCAATTAAACTTAATTTTATGGGCAAAAAAATAGATCCCGATGAATCCGATAAAAAAACCGAAATTACTCAAAAATACTTAGAAATAGCAAATAAATATAGCTTAATATGCAAAAATATTATATCATCTAATTCTCAAATAAAATTAGAATGTACTAATTGTGGTAATAAAAAACACTTTGATATTGTAGATAATTATATATACGTATGCGTTGAATGTGGAAATCAAATAGACTTATTTTTATATACAATGAGTTATAAAGATACAGAACGTGTTAATATATCAGCAAAATACACATATGATAGAAAAGTTCATTTTAGAGATTGTATTAATCAATATCAAGGAAAACAAAATAGCACAATTGATAAAAAAGTATATGAAGATTTAACAAGAGAATTTGAAAGACATCACTTACTACAAGATGGACTAGGCCAAGAAAGATTCTCAAAAATAACAAAAGATAATGTATTAATGTTTTTAAAAGAATTGCAATACACAAAGCATTATGAAAATGTGAATCTTATACATTATAATTTGACCGGAATAAAGCCTCCAGATTTGTCTCATATCGAAGATAAATTGTTAGATGATTTTGATACATTAACTGATCTTTATGATAAAAGATACAAATGTGATAGAAAAATTGATAGAAAAAATTTCATTAATACTCAATATGTATTATACCAATTTCTTAATCGACATAAATTTCCCTGTAAAAAAGAAGACTTTAATATTCTAAAGACAATTGATAGAAAATCTTTTCATGACGATATATGTATTGGTCTTTTTGCAGAACTTGGCTGGAACTTTTCACATACTTTTTAGATTGATTTAGATTTTTATATTATATTCTAAAGAATATAATATAAAAATCTAAAAATGAGTAATATACCAAAAAACATTTTTCAAACATGGGAGGTTTCTGAAGAAAAAATAGGTATAGAAATGAGAAACTTGATAAATACTTGGAAAGAAAAAAATCCAACATATAAATACCTTTTATATGACGCAAAAGATAGACAAAATTTCATAAAAAATAATTTTAGTAAAAAAATATATGATGTTTATTGTAGAATTTTACCTGGCGCTTATAAAGCTGACTTGTGGAGATATTGTGTTCTTTACATAAATGGTGGTGTATATATAGATGTTGATACAATATGTATTGGTAATCTAGATGATTTTTTACATAAAGGAATAGATTTTATATGTCCAATTGATTTTAATAGAAATGTAATGGAAGGAACGCACAATTTATCAAATGGATTCATAGCTTCAGTTCCTAAGTCTAAAATATTAAAATATTGCATAGATATTATAATTTATCAGATAGATAATAATATAATTCCAGATTCAAAGTTAAATTTTAGAGGTCCTGGTGTTTTGGGAAGAGCTATGAATACATATCTAAATTTACCTGAATATAATTCATTTATAGGTAAAGAAGGTAAATGCGATAATGTTTATTTTTTAAAGTTTGAAGAAACTACAGAATATGTTAAAGATATTTCAACTAACAATATACTATTCCAGAATAAAAATGGTAACAAAGAAATAGAAATAATTTATAATAATGAGATAAAGAGACTAGAAAATTTTATTTGTTGGGTTAGATCTTCTAAAATATTAAAACCTAATAAAATAGCTATTTTTAACGGATTTCCATTTCATTATGAGATGTTTGGTTATGTTATAGATTACTGCCTTTATAAAAATATTGAATTAGATATTTATACTGAAACTACCAATAATATGGAATGGTTAAAATTTTATTTATTAACATTTCCAACCAAATCTTTTACTTTAAAAAAATTATCAGCATATCAACCTAACAATCAATATAGTAAAATATTATTATTAACAGACGATGATTTTGTGTTTAAAAATTCTTGGATAAATAATAAAGTCATATGTATAGATCATGCTAATATAAATAGAAGACCTCAAATAAATACACATATTGGTGTTAGATATTTCGTAGATAGACCATATTTAGATTATTGTTCACAGGTATATAAAATAATAGATGTAGAGACAAAAAGGAGAATTTCAACTAAAAATATAGTAATTATTGGAAATAATGCACGATATTTTACCAAAAAACATATAAATATGATTAAAAATTTTGAGGACTATAATTATATTTTTATAGATAGAAATTTAGATACATTTTTAGATGTAAGTTTTAAGCTATATAAAAACTTTAAATTTTATAATAGTATATCAACAATAGATCTAATACAAATACTAAAAGAATCTGATTATATATTTATTACTGATATTGCTAATAAAATTGTGGATAAAATTTCTGGTTCTATTCCACTTGCATTAAATTGTTTATGCACATTAATAATGCCTATTGAAATGAACAAATATTATAACTATAAGTCTGTTATAACATACAAAAATGAAATTAATATAACACTACCAAATTATGACTCGGTTTTTAAAGATCTTGAAGACCAAATAGAAATTAGAAATAAAATTTTTGATAAAAACACATTTAATGTTGCGATTTCTTATTAGATTTCCTCTTAGATTTCCTCTTAGATTTCCTCTTAGATTTTAAAGACTTTCTTCTATAAGAAAGTTTTCTAGATTTTCTCTTAGATTTCATTAATAATCTTTTCATTGGAGATTTTCTCTTGATAGAGCATCTTTTTTTGATTTCATATTTAGATAATTCTTTAACTGTTTTAGGAGTTTTTGATGTTATACGCTTTTTTGGCCGACAATATGGATATTTTTTCTTCCAAGTTGTTCTTTTCAAATTTTCTCTACCACATGGTACTATCTTTGGAAGTTTACATACATCAATCCATTCTTCGGCATGCCATCTTGATAAACCAGATTTCTCTGATTTTTTAGACGTATATTTTCCACCTTGTCTTTTATATTCTTTTACTAACCAACTACTTGCATAAGCAGATGGCCATTTTTTGAATTTAGTTTTTGCAATTTTTTTTATTTTTTCATAAAGATTTTTATTAGAAACGTAATTATTTTTTTTAATACTCATTTATTAAAAAAAATAAAAAATCTATTTAATTAAATAAAAATGTCATCATGTGGATGCGAATCTTCATTCGCATTTAAGACTAAGGCGTCACGTAAAGCGTCCCGTAAGTCCAAGAAGGCGTCACGTAAGGCGTCTCGTAAGTCAAAGAAGGCGTCACGTAAGGCGTCTCGTAAGTCAAAGAAGGCGTCCCGTAAATCAAGAAAGGCGTCTCGTAAGTCAAAGAAGGCGTCTCGTAAGGCGTCTCGTAAGTCAAAGAAGGCGTCCCGTAAATCAAGAAAGGCGTCTCGTAAGTCAAAGAAGGCGTCTCGTAAGTCAAAGAAGGCGTCCCGTAAATCAAGAAAGGCGTCCCGTAAATCACGCAAAACATCACGAAAGGCGTCCCGTAAATCACGCAAAACATCACGTAAGGCGTCCCGCAAATCACGCAAAACATCACGTAAGGCGTCCCGTAAATCACGCAAAACATCACGAAAGGTGTCACGTAAGTCAAAGAAGACATCACGTAAGTCAAAGAAGACATCCCGTAAGCCACGTAAATCTAAAGCTGAATGTATAAATTTGGCTATGTATGGTAAAAATGAGTCGGAGCGTAAAAAATATAGATCCAGACCATCTCCTCCATTCCCGGCAAATGCAGCTGGTTGCCAAGGAAAAGTTATGAAAGGAAATGATGGATTATCTTACAAATCTGTAGAAAATGCAAATGGTGTATTTGGTTGGAAGCTTGTTAAGTAAAATAGTAATATGATTACAAAGAATAATTAAATATTATTAGAAATATTTCTAATAATATTTTTAAACTACTGGATAACTTGGTTGCATGGCAATACCGCATTGTCCAGACGAAGATACTCCGCGTTGAAGTAATATATATCCTTCATCTCCCCATTCAGTTCCCCAAGAATTTTTTACTTTCCAGAACGCTACATTATTACTATCTACGCCCCATCCAACTAATAATACTCCATGATCTAAGTTTGTTCCACAAGTTGTAGTTAACACACCAGAAGAGTAAAATTGCCATTGATCTGCTTCTACAGCTACGGACACAGGAGTTAAATGAAGGGCATTTTGTAATGCTATTTCATTATTTTCTGGAACATCTACAAATGAGGATATTTTAACTACACTTTTACAACTCTTTTTACATGTTCCATCTGCTGCAGTGTAAGGATAATCATTCTCTAAACATATTCCATTTTGTTCGATATATTTAAAACCTTGGTCCATTAAACCACCAGAACAACCTTCATTCCCTTGAGGTTTTGAGCAATCTACCAGTTGTTGTTCAGAAAGAGATAATAGTTTATGATTTTTAAGAAACCAAGCGCCTTCTGTAGAACCTGTAGTAGAAAAAGCCCAGCAACTTCCGCATTGCTGTTGATTTTTTACTGGTGTTACGGCGCCTAAAGCGGTCCAGTCAAAATTATCAGGAAGAGATTCTAAAGAGTATGTAAAATTTATTCTGGGAATATTATCGTCAGATTTACGTGATTTGTATGTTTTGTATAACCCATCGAATTCATCAATAGATATATCAGCAAAATTATTTACTTCCATTTTCCAAGAGTGATTTTGGGTATTGTGGGTGTTGATTAGTTCTAAATTGTGATTAAATACGTTAAATCTATGTTCGTATTCAATAGAGTCGTAGTTTTTGTTGTATTTTGTAATAAAATTTGAAAAGTCCGCTCTAGGTTCAGAGAAAACTGATGTAAATGACATCATAAATATTATAGAGTTAAGGAAAAGATTTATAATCTTCATATTTACTTTATTTATAATCTATATTTTTATTTTTAAAATTGAATTTCTAAAATAAAGTCTATTATATTAGAAATATGCCTACTATTTATGTCAAAACTATTGATGGAAAGATTATTGTAGTTGAAAATGAACTTTCAATCAATGAAAAATGTAATGTATTATATACATCTATAGTTTTTAAGACAAAAAAAATGATTGATTTTTGTATTCCATTGTATATAGGTATGACCTATATAGATCCTGATAAAAGTATATGTGAATACAAATTAAGTAATTGTGATACAGTTCATCAAAAAATATATTCTACTGCATTTGTTTATTAAAAAATAAAAACGATTTTTAATTTTAAAAATATTATTTTTAGTATAATATGGGAAGAATTGTATTTGTTTTTAATAACAGCAAGACTGGTGAAAATAATCATTATTATCACAAGTTAGTTAGACATTATGAAGATGGGATGACTCCTCTCGAGTTGCGAGAGAAGTTGAGTCCTTTTTTGTATACTAGTTCATTCCTTTTTACGAATGAGCATCGTATGATTTTGAAAGATGATATTAAATTATATGGCAATAAAGTATTTTGTATTCTTAGGTATGAGCTTTTTTATCAAATACTTGAGAAAAATTTGATTTACATCGGTTGTAATGGTATTGTTGATTATGATTCTGATGATCTACAGAGCGAGATTTGTGCTGATATCCCTGATTTGACTGCTAATCTTGATTATGAAGAGGAAGCCTGATTTGGTGATCCTAAATGATTTAATTTAAATTATAAAATATAATTTAAATATGGAGTATTAAATAATAAATGAGTGATAATTTATTGGGAGTTTTGTTTATGGTAAAAAATGAGGAAAATAGTATACAAAAATCTATAGAATCTATATCAAAATATATAAAGAATGTGATAGTTTTTGATACTGGTAGTACAGATAATACTATAAATATAATAAAGAAGGTTTGTAATGACAATAACTTTGTTTTGCATTTAAAACAGGGTAACTTTATATCGTTTCCAGAGAGTAGAAATGAAGCTATAGAATTTGCAGAGAAAGTTCGAGTTAAATTTTTATTGTTGATGGATGCTGGGGATGAATTTAGATGTGATAAATCAAAGAAGAGTTTATTAGATATAATAGAAAAAATACCGAAAAATATAAAATTTGGTGTTGTTAAACAAGTATGGTTAGAGAGATCTAATCAGATATCAGAACATAACGATTTAAGATTTATAAGAAATAATAGTAACTGCAGGTATGATTTGAGTTATCCAGTTCATGAGAAATTTTTAAATGTTGATTTGAATTTAAATTTATCAAACTTATTTAATCTTTATCAGGATAGAGTTAAAAATGGAGGCTCGAGTATAACAAGATATGATTCTGATATAGAGAAATTATTAAAAGCAAAAGTTTCAAAGAGAAATTATTATTTTTTGGCTCAAAGTTATATGTGCAAGCAGGATTTTGAAAATGGTTTTAGATATAATTTATTATCATTAGAGACAAAAGATGATATATTATCTAATATAGATGAAAAATTTACACTTGTTAGAATAGGATTTTGTGGGATGATGTGTAAAAAATCAGTTGATATTATATACAAGTATTTAGAAATGGCTATAGCACACCCAAGTCCACCTATAGACGCATTTGTGTATATGTTTAAAACAAGTATCGATAATAATTGTTTTGAAAGAGCAGCACCTTATGTAAAGAGGGCGTTTTATTTAGAAAAGCCAAATGAATTAGAATCAACCCTTGTTAATAATGAATTTTATGATTATTCGAGGTGGAATTTAATTAGTATAATATGTTTATTTTTGAAGAATAAAATGCCAGAATTAGTAGATATAGGAAAACTTGCATGTACAAAAGCAGTAAATGCTCGTAATAATCCTATAGATTTACATAATTTGAAATTATACATGTCTTAGTGTTATACTTTGTCTTTGCCCTGTAAATTCTGTAGATTTTGGTATTTCATGCGAAAAATACTTTTGAAAAGAACCACTCATTATTAATAAAGAATTAGGTTTGAGTATTATATCCTTATTCATGTGTTGTTGTATGTTATTCAGTTTAAGACTTTTTAAATTATCTGGGTTATAAATAACTCTTTTTATCTCAAATAATCTTGGTGTTCCAAAAGAAACACATGCTATTGTGTTATTTTCACCTAAAACTAAAATATCATCTCTATGTCTTCCAATAGCATCTTCACCGTTTCTATAGTAATTAAATAAAGCGCTGTTGAATGTGTTATTTAAATATTGTTTATGATGATCGCTTAGATTTTGTTTGATATCTTGTATTTTTGTTTGGACATTGTTTTGAATGTTATAAATCCATTCATCGTATGTATGAGGGGACCATCTTGGCCATTCATATCTCCAGTTTTGTGAAAATGGTTGTTTGTCTATGTGATACCATTTTTGTAATCTATTAATAACATGTCCATCTCTGTCGCCTGATTTCCAGTCATTAATTGTATTAATATGATCTAGATAAGTTTTATATGTATTTTTTTCTAAAAAGTCTTCTATATAAATAATAATTGAATATCCGCCATCATTTTCTGGTATAATTTGAATATCCATTTATTTTTTTATAATTTTTTATAAGTTAATTTCATTTTTATAAAAATGAAATTAAAATATGTAAAACTGTATATATAATAAATGGATATAATAGAAAAAATAAAAGAACTATGGAATTCTTATGCATTTGAGATAGTATTATGTTCATGTATTTTATTCTTAATAATATACGCACTTATAAGATGGTGTAAACGAGAAAGAGGGACGTGGTCTACAAGTTATTATAGAAGTTTTGATACTAATGTGAATCATTCTAAAAAGGAAAGGAAAGATTCATCAGGAGAAACAGAGTGTAGAAGAGTATTGGAAAAAATATTTAGGCGTCCATTTAATAAAATACGACCAGATTTTTTGAGAAATCCTGTGACATCTTTTGGAAATAATAATATAAATCTAGAGATAGATTGTTATAATAGTGATTTAAAATTAGGTGTTGAGTATAATGGAGCTCAACACTATAAGTACATACCATATTTTCATAAAAATCATGAGGCATTTATGAATCAAAAGTATAGAGATGTTTTAAAGAGTCAGTTTTGTAAGAATGAAGGGATATTGTTGATAGAAGTACCATATACAGTGAAGGTGAAAGATATAGAGGAATATATTATAAATGAATTAATGAAAAATGGTTATAAATTTTAATTTTATTTTAAAATTAAATATAATAAATAGAAGTTTAATATATGAATTACTTGCAACATGTAAAAAAAATTTCTGAAAAATCAAAAGAAATGTTATATAAATTAAATTTAAAAAATATTAAGAATCCTGCTATAATATTTGACATAGATGACACATTAATATGTGCTACAAATAATAGTTATGGTTTATTTATTGGAGATTGTATAGAACCTATTGTAGATTTATATAATACTGCAAAAAAATTAGGCGTAAAACCTATTATAATTACTGCAAGAGGAGGTGTTGATTTTGTAGTAAAAGAAACAATGGGTCTATTAAATACATGTAAAATAAAAGGTTTTTATTCAATATATTTTAGACCTATATATTCAGAAGATCCTTATTTTTATAAAACAAGTGCAAGAAAACACGCACGTGATTCAGGGTTTAATATAGTAATGAGTGTCGGTGATCAAGAATGGGATATTGGAGAGTTTGGTGGAATTCCTGTAAAATTACCAAGTATTATGTAAATTTTCTTTAAACTCTTAGTTGTCTTCTTTCTTTAAACTTGTACTTGTACTTGTCTTCTTCTTTCTCGCTTTAGCCCATTTTGGTAGTTCAGATTTAATTAAAGCTTCCGGAATGTTCCCTATTTTTTTTAATTCTTGTTTAGACTCTTCATCTGACTCTTCATCCGACTCTTCATCTGACTCTTCATCTGACTCTTCGTCTGACTCTTCGTCTGACTCTTCGTCTGACTCTTCGTCTGACTCTTCGTCTGACTCTTCGTCGGAATCCGATTCTGTAGATTCATCATCTGGATTTCTAAGATCTTCTGGATCTATATCTTCATCTGATATGAATTCGTCTATTGAACCATATCCTAATACATCATTACATTTCTTAATTTTTTTAATGTTTTTATCAGTATCTGTAAATGCAAAATCAATTGCTTTAAGTTTTCCGTCAAACTTTCTGTGAAAAGAAAAAGCATTCATATCAATTTTTGTCATATCTTTTGCTGTTTGTGCTGAGACTAGATATTGAAGTTCTAAATCAAAAGCACTTAATTCATCTATAGTCTTAAATTTTACTTTTTCAAGTTGAGTTTGAAGATTTTTCAAATTTTCTTCATTGCCGTCATATTTAATAAAGTAATACCAGCTTTCCATTTCAGATTCGTTTGTTTCCATTAGAGTAGCATATTTAGATTCTGCCATTTTTTATAATAATTATATATTTTTAGATTATAATTAAAGAGTTTTCATTATGTTCTTTGCACATAATATTTTTTAAGACAAAATTCAAGTCTCTCGCTTTTAGAAAATCACGACCTGAGTGTGTATAAAGTAATTTTGCTGATTTTATTATATTTTTTATATACTGTTCAATATAAGACTGGATATTTAATAATACATTTTTAGATATGTTGAAGTCTGTATACATTTTATTTATAAATTGTTTAAATATTTCTTTGGGAATTGTAAATGAATTAGTACTAAAAGTTATATTTTTAAAGATGCTACCTATTTCTTTATCTTTTCTTATTGCTGATTCCAAATGAAGTGTATTTATTCTTGCTTTTTTACCAAAATGAGCTTCAACTATTGATATAGTTAATATTTCAGCACAAATGTATTCTAAAGCTACGGATAATATATTTGGACATTTTTTAGACAAAATCATATCATCTGTGTTAAATTTTATTATTTTTTTCATCGAGTTTAGTGGAAATATAAAATATTTAGAAGAATTTATATTTACATTAAATCTAATAAAATTCTTTAATAATTCGCCTGGAAATACAAGAGATACTGCATTAGTAATGTCATCTTCATTAATTTTTTTTCTTAACTTGTATTTAGATAATTCTATGCTTATTTTTATTATTTTTAGACAGATAATGTTGAGAGCATTACTTAGTTGTGTTTTAGTAAAAGATACGATACTATTTCCATATATAGGAATACTTGTATATGTTTGATTTAAGACATTTTTAAAAACTCGTTGTATATGATTTTCAAAAAGATTTGGCATTTATAAAAATAATTTATTTTTATAAATATGGATATTCCAGATAATATTATGGAAAATTTATTAAAAGATTGTGGGATTATTTTAAAACCGAAAGATAAGATAAAAATTTATGATATTATAAAAGCAGAAATAGAAACTAAAACTCAAGATGTTATTAATAAAGCAATATTAATAAAATCAAAAAAATCATTAACGATGAATGATATTAATAAATTACATCAAATTAATGAAGAATACGTTGTTTAAGGGAACGCTGTGACGCTAATTCCTCTAGAAGCCCCAAGAGTTGCTGTATCCTTTTGGGAAGCCATGTTAACACTCGCATAAACATCATTTGATAATCCACCATTGAGAGCTGTAACTGTTTCATTGAATAATGTTGTCGCCTCATTACGTCCTGCCATTATATTCATTGCACCAATATTAAGATCCAATGCAGGATTTACAGAAACATTGAACCATTTTGTTTTACACGAATCTGGTACAATGGGTAAATCTCCTCTAATATAGTCAGACTGTTGGCGTAATCTTGTTTTTTGTGGAGAAAACATTAAAGTATTTACTGTAAATACTTGGTCTGCTAAACCCTGTGCATTTACTGTTTCCATATTTCCTACTGGAAGTTCAGATGTTGCTGTTTGTCCAGATAAAGCGTTTTGAAGATCGGAATAGTTAGATGCTGTATATCCGGGAGGAGGAATTGTCTTTGTTGAAGCAAGAGAACCATTTCCTCTACCAACACCAGCTTTGCAACCTTGGAAATTTTCTCTAGACATGTTTGCAAATGTAAGAGGATCAGCAGGAACAGCTAAGTTTTTCATTGAAGGAATATCATAATTAATATTAGCTCCGTAGCTTCCAGCATACATACGAGGAGATAATGATGCTTGGAAACTTGGTGGAACTTGATACATATCTCCCTTTCTAACTCCATATGTAGTAGATGCTTGTTGAGCAAGATTGGCTCTCGCTTGTGCTGAAGATAAAGAGGCTGCAGTTTGATTCATTACAGATTGTGCTGGTCTTGTATTAGTTCCAGTTGTAGATATTCTATTAAAAGTTTTTCCCATTGAAAACCCTGTCAAAAAACCTTCTTTAGTTGGGTTACTATTCGCATTTACAAATGCAAAAACTGTAAGTAATAAACAAACAATAGTGATAAAGAATTTGTTGTTTAACATTTTATTTATTATATACCAGAAGAAAAAATAATTATTTTTAATTATTTTTCTAATCCTTAAATTATTAATTTAAGAAACAATCCCTGCATACAGGAATATACGTTCCCTTTCCTCCTATAACAATTGTTTCTAAAGATGATGATAATCTCTTAGTAAAAGGAGCCTGTTTTAATACCTTTGGGAATTTTTGGCTACACAATTGACAATATGGGTTAAGTTTGGTAATATTATCACAGAATGGTATCATATTTAATATATCCCCGAAAGGTTCTCTTTTAAAATCTCCATTAAGTCCTGCAATAATAACTTTCTTATTATATCTTTCTACCAAACAAAGTGTAAAGCTTTTCAAATCAACAAATAATTGAGCTTCGTCGATACCTATAATATCAAACAAACATGCGTTTGAAAATATATCTCCAAGTCGCTGTGTCTTTACAGATGCTATTTTAGCATCATCCAGACTTGTAAATTGTAATGTAGGATTATGTGTAGAAAAAAACTCTCCATCTTTAGTTTGACGATCATCAAAACCAGAGTTTATATATAATACTTTTAAACCCAGATTAGCATATATAGTTAACCGTCTAATTAGTTCTGTTGTCTTTGCCGAATACATTGGTCCAATAATTAAATCAATACTATTTTCCATATTTATGTATTTTATAATCTAAAAAAATATAATCATTTTTATAATTAAAAATATGAATTTAGAGAAATTATCAAATAAAAAAATTGTTGAAAAAATTAGTAAAAATCCTATAGAAAATTCTATATTTTTACTAAACCTTTTTAACGATGATAAAATGAGAGAACGATTATTAGAACCTAAAACTGGTATATTAGATATTTTTTATAATACACAACGAGATTGTATACTTCAATTAGAACCGGTCAAACCAATACCAGATGAAAGTTACGACAAGGAAATAACTGAGTTTAAATTAAAATGTGATAATCCATCGATATTTTTAAAATCAAGAGACTATTTAAAACAAACTCCGGAATTTAAAGAGATAATATCATGGGAAAACGAGAAAACAGATATAAATGAATATGATGATTTAAATTTAATATTACGTCTTGACAATTTATATAAATCAAAAATACTTGATAAAATATCATTTGAACAATTTAATGTAGACTCTTATAAAAATATGGTATATACTTTACCTGAAAATACATTATTATATAGAGGAGTTTTTAAAAATAAACCTATAAAAGGAAATTATACAAAGGAAAATAAAACAGGTATTATTTGGCTTACACCAAATATAAACGAAGCAGTAAGATATTCTTTAAGATTATATGGTATTAAAGAAGATAATCCTAGAAGTAATTTTAGATGTGAAATATATAGATACACTACAACCGAACCTCTTAATCTACTTTTCATAAATAAAGATAACATTGAAAGATTAAAACATGATTATCCTGTTGTTAAAAAAGTAGTTGAATTAATATTCCCAATAAAAGATGGAATATTAAATAGAAATTCTATGATGTTTCAGGACTATATTTTTTCTTATTTTTTGTGTAATTATTTACATATGGATGGCTATTTTTCAGATAAAATTAATAGATTAAATGGAGAAATAATGATATGTAAGCCAAAATTAAATATAGAAAAACTATATATAATAAAAGGAGAAACTGTTATAAAGTGGCTAAAAGATTTTAAAGTTTTTGATAAAAAATTAATTGACTATAAAATAAGAATGAGATCATTCTTATATTTTTATGCTTTTAATATAGATACATCAATATTTGAATAAAAATTATATTTTATAAGTTTGACTTTAATTTTATACCGGTTTCTACCCTATTTAAATTTGACATAGATCTAAGCATACAGTTTATAGTATGATTAGATGTATTAGACATAATATGTTTTTTTAAATCACTTTTCATATTACGTAATATATCATTTGTTGATAATAAGTCTTCTTTTAATTTCATATCAATATGTTCTTTATATGTTTCACATGAAAAACACCCATCTATACAATAGGGTGTATTATAATCGATCATTTAAAAATAAAGTATTTATTTTTAAACTATATTTCTATATTTCTATCTTTTGGTTTTATTTGTAATAAATTATTAATTATATTTCTAATAGGTTTAGCTAATTTAACAAACTTATTAACATATAAAAACGGCATTGGAGTTTCAAATATTGTTGTAGTTAATATCTGCTGTAATATTTGGTCATCATTCATATTTTGCAATTTATAAGGAGATTTCATAATAAATAACATATACAATAATATACCTAACGCCCATAAATCACATTTTTTCCATTCATCAAAGTGTAATTTTCTAAAGGTAAATTTATCATGTTTATCAGTCAAATATAACCAATTTTCTGCTAATTCTGGTGAAAAATATTCAAGAGTTCCAACTGTTCTGTTATAACAGCTTTCTGTAAAAATATTATTTATATTTTCATCAGGGCTTAAACAGCTAAAACCATAATCTATATATTTGATATATGATCCATCTTGTATTTTATGATATGGAAGTTTTACTAATATATTAGCTAGTTTTATATCTCTATGAATTATACCAATATTATGCATATCTTTTAATCCTTTTAATAAATCTTGAGCTATTTTAATCTTATAATCAATATTAATTTTGTAATTTTTTAATAAATCTCCAAGTTCTATATAACCAGGTATATACTTTGTAACAATATATACCGTATTATCTTTCATATCAGAATCAACTATACATAAAAAATACTTACTACAGTTATTTTGTAGGTGTTTTAATATATTTTTCTCTACATTTTCTTTATTATATTCATGCGGTCTTAATATTATAATTTTTATAACATATTTTTTCTTATTTCTATTTACCAAAAAGACAGAACCATATGATCCAGAACCCATTTTCTTTTCTATAACATAATCATTATCATTTACAACTATTATTTTATTTAAATAATCTTCTTTAGATTTTGTTTTAGAGATTTTTCTCTTAGATTTTCTCTTAGACAACTTTTTACCCATTAGTTTTATTATAAAAAATATTTTTATAATAAATAATTTATACATAATTTATACATAATCATAAGAACGTTTCGTATCATTAAGTACATATGCACTGTTTCCATGACCTATATGATGAATATCAATATGTGAAAATGCAATTTTCATATTTTTATCTAAACATTGAAATGAAAAATATAATTCTGTTGAATCATTATACGATTTATCTTCTTTAAAAGTAAAGTTATTTTCTCTTATTTTATCTAACACGAATATTCCAGGATTTAAACTAAATCCTGGATAATAAAAACCTTTCTCTCTTGGATCTGGATATTTTTTATATACTTCAAATTCTTCTTCATATATGTCATAACTATTTCTATAGTTTTTTTCAAGCTTATTTTTACCTGGATGAAATGGAGAATATTTATATTCAAATACAGATGTATTATTAATAATTTTTATTTGTGGATGAAACTTGTCCAAAAATGTTTTAAACAAGATTTGATCATAAGAATTTTCTTTTAAAAAATCAATATAAGGTTCTATATAAAATGTTTTCGAAGATAACCAATCGTCTTCTAATAAAAGAATATGTCTAGTTTTTACTTGATTTAACATTATATTAAGACTTTTTGCATGACCTCTTTGATCTGGAGTTTTAAGAATAAACTCAAAAAATGGATACTTTTCTTTCATAATTCTTATATCAGACTCGGAAGAATTATCATCAATGCATAACCAATTATCAATTATATGAATATCTTGGCAAAAATGTAAGAATGAATCCATAGTCTTTATAAACAGATTTAATCTTTTACAAGTTGTACTTACAAAAGTTATATCTCTTTTTATAATATTTTGGGCAATTTTGATTTTTCTATCAAGATGTTTCTTATATTTTTCTTCATTAACATAAAAATTTACATTTTGAACAGATGTTAAACAACCAGCAGATGTTTTTATAAACCCAAGATCATTAAATCCAACTGCCTCTTGAATAGAATTACATATTTCTTTTAATTCTTCAACTGATTTATTAGGAAAACGACAACAATCACTTCCTATAATATCAGAATTTTTTACTTCAGTAAATGACATATTTTTATTTACTGAAGCTATTTGTTTAGATTTTGAATATTATAATTTAAAATCTTTTTTACAGAATGCATTTATTTGTATCATATAAAAATTGCTGTGTGCATTCTAATACTAAATCTATAATTCTTTAAACCTATATTTTAATAAATTCTTTTTTCTTTGGCATTTCAAACTTTTTTGATTTACTCTCGGATTTACTCTCGGATTTACTCTCAGATTTATTCTCATATTTACTCTCAGATTTATTCTCGTATGTCTTTTCGACGATATGATCCGTTTTAAATAAAGAAGGTGCTTTTGGTAACTTAGTTATATCCATTTTAAGTTTACACAATCCTGTACCCATTCCAGCAAGTTTTCCACAAATAATTGACGCCGATACACCTTTTGTACTTTCTTCAAGGCCATAAACACCAGCTTTAATAAAGTTATCAAAAGATTCCTCAAAAGAAGATCTTGAAATAGGACCTACATCTTCTGTTCTCATTGCATACCGTGAAATTGAATTTATACTACCGTTAAACGTCATCCATTCAACCAAAAGTTGTGCATGCTTTATGCTAATATCCTCCATAATATTCATAAATTCCTCAATCAAAAATTGAGCAGCCGCTTCTATCCCCAATACCTCATAAATATTCCATATATCATTAGTATATGTCTGTTCCTTATTAATATAAGGATGTGCTAAAAGTTTCAACAAAGATCCTCCCTCTGTTTCAATCATCCAAGAATTGTCCTTACTCTTTGAATCCTGTAAATAAAATATATTATCAATTCCTCGAATCCCACATAAAGTCATATTAGTAATCAATGGAATTACTACCTCCTCTAAATATATCATCTTAGCATTTTCATGATCAATATATAATACACGATCTTCTGGAAGTTTTATATCATTAACATCCACAAATATATCAAACTGTCCTATATTCATCGGAGAATATACACACATTAAATCACCATATTCAGTCTCTATCCTATCAACTATCGTTTGCATATTAATTTTATATTCAAATATAAGCTTCATATTTAACTTTATAGAAATACAGTGCCGATGCGTTGCGAAACGATCATTATGTAATATCTTATACGCATCATACCATATTTCATCTGATTTATTCTCTATCGGATCTATTGATAATGCTATATTTGCAAATGTAATTTCTACTATACTACTTCCTATAAGATTTCTCAATTCAGTAATACTTGAATTACTCTTATTAAAATACACATAACAACTCACACTCTTTGGATTTCTTGTCGCATTCAACAACTCCGAAAATCGGGGCACTCCTGAAACGACTGCTTTGTTAGTCAATCCTGCTTGATGAAAAGTGTCCATACAATTTAACCCGTTGAACAGTTGAAAATTTCTTGTAGTTTCTACGGTTAGATCATAAACGTATTCTGTTGTTCCATCAACAAAATCAACTGAAGATATGCTATCAAAATGTACATCTCTTATAGGAAAGTTTTCTTGTGATCTTCCATAATCATAACGATAAGTTCTAGCCAATGTTATATTAGTAAGTCTGTCTTGTTTATTTGATTCTGTTAAAGTAATCTCTTTAGCAAATTGCTGAGCGTTTTTATTACTAATTCTTAAAATGTATGCGTATTTAATATTTTTACTACCAATGTTATTCTTTTTTTGTTGTCTTCCTGATATTCTCCCGTGAATATCAAAATAAGATAAAATGAATGATATACCCAAAATAAGAGTTTTTGACACTGAGGATGCCACAACAGACCCGTCTGATCTATTAACAGATCCATCGCCGCTAAAATATCCATCAATTAAACCTTTCATAAATTCTTTTGGAGCTGTATAAGCAAAATGTGGAACAAATTTATTAGATGAGCCAGTTTCGCAAATAATTTTAAACATACGAGCCAAAAGTGTCGAATGTAATTTTAAATCTACGCTGGTTCCTCTTTCAACATTTTTTGATTCAGTTGTAACGGTGTGATAAGTTATCCCATAAAGATCACACCAGTCTGTTACCCTTTTTCTTATAATTGGATCTCGATTACTAATACCAACAAAAGTTAATGTGCTTAATCCTTCTGCTAAATATATACCAACAAGAAATCCAAAATTGTTATCAAGTGGAATTTTATCTGGAATATGAGATACAAATGAGCCGGAAGTGTGGATATATATAAGACCAGGAGGACATTTCATCAAATATTCACTGCGTTTTCCAAAACAAGTGTCAGATCTATTATAAGGTAATATAAAATCAGTTCCATTATGATTCATCCACCACGTCCTTTCACCTGAAAGTTTGTATTCACGTGCTTTAATTATTTCTGTTGTATAAAGATATTTATCTTTCGGAAAGATGGAATCCATATCAAAATGTGTTTGAATATTTTTAAATCTTGGTAAATCTTTAGTGACTGGAACGATATCACCAACTTTAATGTCGGATCCTAGAGTTGATTGGAATTGTTTTCCGTCCCATACAAGGAAAGATTTTGACTGTGTAGCAATAACACTTCGTCCAGATTTGGTTTTAACTTGGACTAATTTACCAACGGGTAAATGTCTTGTAACAGCTTCTATTTTATACCAATCAACATCACCATTTTCATCACATGAAGGTATGTAGTATCCAGTCTCCGGATCAAGTGGAAGATATTCTGTTCTATTTTCTGGAATGTGAGTAATTTTTTCAGGTTCTTTTTCTAATAGAATATCTATCATTTGGCCTATTGGTTCAACAACAGTTTTATTATCTTTTATATATAAAATATTTTCAGTCCAATCAACGCTGTTAAGCGTCAGCTGTGTTTGACGTTCGCCAATACTCTGAGCGCATAAAATTCCTACTGAAGTTCCAGGTTCTGCTCTTGATTTATGATACATTTTTTCTATTACTTCTTTTAATTTAGTAATCTGGCTTGGATATATTTCTTGAGATAATAATTGTGCTTTTAATTTTTTTTTATTAATATTTACTTCAGACATTGCTGATGCTATAGGTATTCCTTTATTTGGAACTATAAAACTGAGAATATCATCAATCTCTAATTCAGTAAGTTTACGTTTAGACATAATAATGTTATATCTTCATATCTTTTCTTAAAAATTCATTTTATTTTTAAGAAATTAAATTATCGACTTTGTCGGTCTTTAGACATATCGACAAACTTATTCTTAATACTTATCAATAATCATAAAATATAAAGTATATATTAAACTTACTATATAAATAACTGAACATATTTTGTCAGTATATTTGTACAAGATATTATTTAAAATCTCATAAGAACGTTTATTGATATATACCAACTCTTTTATCATATACTGGCCATTTCCTTGTAAACTATACCCAAGATTTCTATAATAATTTCTAACACCTACACCAGATATAATAGCAACTTTCTTGTATCCAAACGACTTTGCTATATTTTCTGCTTTCTCAATCAATTTTTTTCCAAATCCATAATGTTGAACTGTATTTTTACTACTCTTATCATATACAGCTTTTAAAGATCCATATACATGCAACTCCCTAATCAATGCACACCCCGTCAACTCCGGAAAATAATTATTTTCCCCATACAAAACTCTTAATCTTACAAACCCATACAAAAGTTTATTATCAGTACTATTATAACTAATAAAATAGTCAACACCCCCGCTTGATTTATACGATTCTACCTTTATACAAGCATTCTTTAACTCACTATCCGTTACACGATCCTTTACTTCTCTACACCTAATGCATTTACATTCCAATCCTCTACGTTTCATCTCGTTCTGAAGCATCTGCCTAAAGTTAGATTTTATATTACTAGAAGAATATCCAACTACATTACCATGTTCTTCAGGAAAATCTCTCTGAATACGATTATATCTTATATACTCCTTTGAAAATTCCTTAATCTTTAACCCAAGTTGTAATATTTTCTCACCATTATCAGAATCAGCCCAAGGAACCCACTTACCAGATTTCTTCCATTCTCTTATTTCAGTAAAATCTACATCAAGACAAGGATACCACTTAATATAATCTGCCATAAAATCTTGAGATGTTAATATATGTTCTACCATATACATATCCTTCTCAAATGTAGTTCCAGGTAAATCAGGCATTACATGTATATCAACTTTAAAACCACAATCCTTACAGTCCTTAATAGCTTTAATACTATGTTGTACTTTATGATTTCTATTAACACCGTCAAGAACATCGTCATAAATAGATTGGACTCCAAGCTGAATTCTTGTAACACCATAAGTTCTTAATCTTTTCAACTCGCCCTTATTAATATGATCCGGTCTTGTTTCAATAGTAATCCCAATAATCTTTAATTTTGCTGATTCATTAATGGTGATTTCTTCTTCTAAAGACAATCTATCTCTCTTTTCTCCTTCATCAAAATAAGTATTTGCTGAATAATAAATATCTCTCATTAATTCTACTTGATATTTTCTTGAATAACTTGAGAAAGTTCCTCCTTCAAGAATTATCTCTGCTTTATCTATTGTATGTCCATTCTCTTCAAGAGTTTTCACTCGAGAAAAAAACTGAGCACTTGTATCAAAATTATGTTGAACTGCTCTTTTTACAGCAGGTTCTGAATCAAGATAACTCCTAGGCATATCAACTAATGCTCCATTTTTCTTTGTTTGATTTGGACAATAACTACAGTTTTCGGGACAACTAAATTGGTCTGGTCGCATTACTATGGTAATAACTATGACACCTGACCAAGATTTTGATGGTTTCTTTACAATATAAGATTCAAATTGTTTATTTTTCTCAATAATATCGTTTTTTACAAGATATTGATACATCATACTCATATTTCTCTTACTAGGAAGAATAGAATATTTTCTTGTTAGCCTTGTAAAATTACTCTTAAATGTATCTTCAACATTTTTCTCTAAATCTATAACAAAATTCATAAGAATTGGATTATCCTCTGGAATAAACTTGGTAATAGCCCCTCTTTTATCCGATTTCTCGGAAATCGTAGAAATATTACCCATTTCCTCAATATCTTCTATCATATTCATAATAATTATATTTTTCGGAATTAAAAATATTTTTCATTTTTAATTCTATATTTAAAATCTTAATAAGGATTATATAAAAATTATAATTAATCCTTATAAAAAACAAATACAAGAATCTCAATTAAAAAATGCTTGCTCACGAGAAATATTCGAAGAAACTGGATGGACAATTCCGTCAAAAAATTTACTAAAATATATAGGAAGTGATAGATATACAAATACATTTTTACTTGATATAAATGATCAACAATACTCAGACATCCTAACACTTATCGATCTAAAAAATTCTAATATTTACAGGGAAGTTTCTAATATCAGATTTATTAAAGAAACTGATATTAAAGATTTCAATAATAAATACAAGTTAGATAAATATATATTTAACTCAAAATCTACTAATGCTTGGAAAATATATAAGAAAATTATTCCCAGCTTTCCACATTTTAATAATAATCACGTAACTATCCTTATAAGATATATAAATTCACCTGAAGAACACTTATTTTTAACATGTGAAGAAACAAGATGGATAACTACATATGATGATATAAGTTCAAAATTACAAATATGGGATTATGATAAAACTACAAAAGAATACAAAAGTATATACATGAAATATCATAAAGATTTTAAGAATTTAGAATTAACCGATCCAAGAACATTTGAAGATATAAAATCCGAAGTTAACGAATCGGTAGAAAATATTATAAAATTAAATTCAAAATATAATATTGATAAACTTGGTGGACACATTAGAATAAGTAGCGGAAAGTCCGGATTTATAAAAGGTCATGTTGAAAAATACGATTGATTTTTAGATTTTAATAAATTAATTTATTAAAATATTTTTTATAAATTTGTAGATCCAATACTCATACTCATATTTGTATATCCAGTATTATAATATGTATCTGAAACTACATCTAAACTTTCTGATGGATTTATCACAATTTGACTATCCACAACAACAGGTCCTACCAAACTATTACTCGTAATAGCAAATACTCCAGATAATAAAAGGGTTGGTGGTATAGTATCAAAATTACTAATGGGTATTTCATTCCAATTTATTCCATCAATTGAAGAATAATACCCATAGGCATCTCTTGATCCTATCATCCATTTAGTTCCTACCCAAGAAACAACACTTGGACTATTAATCCCACCAAAAAAACTTGTACCAAGTCCTGTCCAGATTTTACCATCATCTGACCAAGCAACTTTATTAGATCCAGATCCTACTGCTACAAATCTACTTCCATTCCATGCAACACTAGATCCTCCATCACTAAAAAATTTTTGTGTGCTATCAACACCAGTCCAAGTTGTTCCATTATCTGACCAAGCTATACTATTATCTCCATCTTCTCCAACCGCAACCCATAATAATCCATTCCAAGCGATACTATTAATAATAAAAACAGATGATGTTATATCATAATATATCCATGTTTTTCCATCTATAGATGTTGCTATTTTACCAAGTTGAGATCCTGTAGTAAATCCGCCAGCAATCCACATTTTTCCATTCCAAGATATTGTTCTAGCTACTTGAATATTCACAAGGCTATCTGCAACACCTGTCCAAGATTTTCCATCATTTGACCAAACAATAGAATATCCATCCTGACTGATAGTACCTCCTCCCGCTACAAACATACTTCCATTCCAGGATATAGATAAACATGAACTCTCTATCAATGAAGTTTGAGAAAATATTGAATTTCCAATACCAGTCCATACTTTTCCATCATAAGAATATGCCATAGTATTAATAGCATTTGGGCCTCCTCCTCCAGCAATCCAAATATTTCCATTCCAACATATAGACATACAACCTCCTCCTGTTCCAAATATACTCGAGCCTGTATTTCCATTTCCTACCCAATTTATTCCATCTTCAGAATATACAAGATGATTATTATGTCCTATTCCTCCCATAACAATTGGTTGTTTAATAGAAACACTATTTTTTAAACCAGACCAAGCAACTCCATATCCTGTAGTAAATATAGTTGAGCTATTGCTCACTATGGTCCAATTATTTATACCATCTTTTGACCATACTATTGATTTACCTGAACTACTTTCTCCAACAGCAACAAATCTATTTCCTGTCCAAGAAATTCCATAACCAATAGTAATAATCGCACTACTATTAGGGAGAGCTGTCCATATTGTTCCATCTTCAGAATAAGCTATAGTATTAGCTCCTGCTCCAACTGCAACCCAGACTTCACCATTCCAAGCAACTCCATGTCCTAGACCGAATATACTATAACCCAGACCAGTCCAGATTATACCATCTTCAGAATAAGCTATTGTATTAGTACCAGGTCCTGCTCCAACAGCAACCCACATTTGACCATTCCAAGCTACTGCAATACCAGCTTGTGAAAAAATATTTGTACTATGTGTAACTACTGTCCATAGTTTTCCATCTTCAGAATAAGCTATTGTATTAACACTTCCACTTCCAACTGCAACAAATCTTTTTCCATTCCAAGCTACTGCAAAACCATATTCTGAAAAAATATTTGTACTATTTTCAACACCTGTCCAGCATATTCCATCTTCAGAAGTTGCTATAGTATATGTTGTTATAAGATCATTATAACCAACTCCAACAAATCTTTTTCCATTCCAAGCTAAACCGTAACATGATCCATCTTTAAAAGGATTATTAATACTACCATTAGAAATACCTGTCCAGGTTCTACCATCTCGAGAATAAGCTATAGTATTATTACCTTCACCTCCTACTACCCATATTTTTCCATTAAATACAACAGAATAAGCATTCCTAAATAGAGCTGGTCTTGGATTTGCAATACCATTCCAGCTCTCACCATCTCGAGAATAAGCTATAGTATTAGTACCTTGACCTACAGCAATATTTAAATTACTTGGAATCGTTATTGTATTTTCTCTAGAACTATTAGAAGCAACACCATAACAATTAAAAGTTGCAACATAATTTGGAATCCATATTTTTCCATCTAGAGAAGTTGCTATACCAAAAGGTTTTGGGACTAATTGATTAGTTGTATCTGTCCAAGTTCCAACTGCAATAAACTTAGATGAAGTGGCACACCATGTAATAGATCTACATCTAGAAGAACTTCCAGTAAATATTGTATTACTAATACCGGTCCAGTTTATACCATCTTCAGAATAAGCTAGTGTAATTGATCCATTCCCTCCGGCTACCCATATTTTGCCATTCCAGACAACTGTTAATCCAGCACCTCCGTCAAAAATATTTGTTGTAGTATCAGCACCAGACCATATTGCTCCATCTATTGAAGTAGCTATAGTATTAGTACCACTTCCAACAGCAACCCACATATTTCCATTCCAAGCAACTCCATTACCAGATACTGAAAATGGAGTTGTTCCAATTATTCCAGTAAGTTCATTCTCCACAGTTGCATATGCTATAGTATTAGTACCACTTCCAACAGCAACTGTTGTATTTCCATTGAAAGCAATACCATTACCAGATACTGAAAATATAGATTTCCCAATTCCAGTCCAAATTATTCCATCATAAGATATCGCTAGTGTGTTATCATTTCCAGTTCCTACTGCATAAAATATATTAAAATTTGGATATTTTACAGAAACTAATCCATTGCAATATTGAGAAAAAATAGGATTAGACGGAGTAACATCTTCAGAACAATTTGGAAACCAAGTTGTTCCGTTTAAAGACCATCCTAAAGAAAATTTTGCTTGATCACTATAAGCTACAGATATTCCAGCAATCCAAATTTCACCAGTCCAAATAACACATTTTCCAAATCCAAATAAATATGGAGCTATGTTTTCCCATGTTGATCCATTGTCGTCAGAATACGAAATAGATCCAGAACCTGTCGACTGTTCTCCTATAGATACTATTCTACTTGGTGTAGATTTTCCAAATGTATAGACACTTGAATTCGATACAGGCCCATTAATTTCAGATAAAACATCACTTGTTTTTATAGTTGATGAAACATTAGGTATATTATCAACTTTTACTGTAAACCCTAATACTTCTTGATTTACAATATTTATACCTTGAATAGCAGTACTTCCTGTACTCCCAGTACTCCCAGTACTCCCAGTACTTCCTGTACTCCCAGTACTTCCTGTACTCCCAGTACTTCCTGTACTTCCTGTACTCCCAGTACTTCCTGTATTTCCTGTACTCCCAGTACTTCCTGTATTTCCTGTACTTCCAGTACTTCCAGTACTTCCTGTATTTCCTGTACTCCCAGTACTTCCTGTACTTCCTGTACTCCCAGTACTTCCTGTATTTCCTGTACTCCCAGTACTTCCTCCACCTCCTCCATATTCTTGAATCATATTCATAATATACGATTGTTCTGAAATGGAAGGAGCATATTTAGTGCCAGTTGTAAAACCAGAATTCAATCTACCAAACTTTCCCGTAGTTTCACTCGCAATAAAACTTTGTTTATTAATAGTTGGTGAATATCTTACACCAAATGACATATTTACTTATTTATTATATATTTAATTTTATTTTTAAAATTAAATTAAATTATAAATCAATCAAAAATCAATCAAAACTTGTATTAATATTAATTGTTGCATAATTATAACCTGAATTATAATAAGCTGGTGAAAATATATCTAATTTATCACCTTTATATAATGTAATTGTTTCATTAGGAGTAATTGTAGACGATCTCCTACGCCCGTCTTCTATAACTATATTAATATCCCTTGCTGAATTCCAAGCAACTCCACGACCCATCGAAGAAAATATTGCGGAGCTATCAACAACTGGGCTCCATAATTTACCATCTCTAGAAGTAGCTATAGTATTAGTACCTTGACCTACAGCAATAAATACATTTCCATTCCAAGATACTCCATTTCCTGAATCACTGAATATAGTATTACCAAGCCCAAACCAATCTAATCCATTATTTGACCATGCTATAGTATTACTTGCTTCTCCTACAGCAACCCATATTTCACCATTCCAAGCAACCCCTATACCAACTCCTCCTGAAAATATACTTGTTCCAACTGGTGTCCAAACTGTTCCATTATTTGAATAAAATATATTATTACTTGATGCTTGACCAACAGCAATCCACATTTGTCCATTCCAAGCAACGCCATTACCAGAAACATCGAAAATATTTGTTCCAAGACCAGTCCAAGTTGTTCCATTAGATGAATATGCTATAGTATTATCTTGACCTTGTCCTACTGCAACCCAAAGTTCTCCATTCCAAGCAACTCCATTACCAACCGTTGAAAAAATACGTTTACCAACTCCTGTCCAAACTGTTCCATCTGTTGAAGTTGCTATTGTATTAACACTTCCACTTCCAACTGCAACAAACATATTTCCATTCCAAGCAACTCCAACTCCAGTCACAAGAGGACTTGAGGATGAATCTACAGGAGTCCAATTTATGCCATTATTAGAATAAGCTATAGAACCAGGTGAAGTTCCAACCGCAACCCAAAGTTCTCCATTCCAACAAACTCCAAATCCGCAAGTACCAAAAATAGTTGTTCCGAGACCATTCCATGTTCCACCATTATCTGTTGAATAAGCAATAGTATTTGTACCATATCCAACAGCAACCCATGTTGATTGTATAGATTTTCCAATAGTATAGATTTGTTGGATACCTACTGGATTATTTAAAGTACAACTAATATCGTTAGTATTAATTGTGCTATTTTTATTAATTATAATACTTTTTAATTTTTGAGTATAATTTTCATCAAAATCAATTGTATAAGCATAACCTGTTTGAGTATTATCGATTTGATAAGTATACTGTGGAGCATCGATATGTAATTCATGTAGTGAAAAACCCGTCGCAGGTGCCACTCCACCTGTTCCAGATACTGGAACAGGTGCCACTCCACCTGTTCCAGATACTGGAAGAGATAATGAAGTTATTAAATTATAAGTATAAGTATATGATTGTTCATTTATAGTAGGTGCATATCTTACACCAAATGACATATTTATTATAAAATAAATATAATTTATATTTATTTTATTATTTTTAAATCAAAAAATATAAATCAAATCTACAATTTAATATGTTCTTCATATAGCATACCTATCGATTTAAATAAGTTTTTCTTAAAAGTTCTCGATATTCCATGCGATTCGTACTCTATTTTATTAAAACTTTCACGAAAATCTTCTATAGTAAGATGCCCGCCATATTTATCAATCAATCTCCAATGAGGAGCTTGATCTATTTTTTTAATATCATTACCAAAAATTTGATTATATATCTCAGTCAATAATACTTCCGAATGATAATATAATAAATTGTGTTTATTATCTTTTATATAAGCACAACAGCAATTAAATGAACAAAATACGCCATCTGTTTCATAATACTCCTTTTCTTCAATATCAATTCTCTTATCGCCATCTATAATATTTTTCCTATCTAAATTAATATTCTCTTTTATAATATACTTATCTCTACTAATCTCCGAAAAATATTGCTTAACCGCTTGACTTGATATATATTTAATAGGACATCCAATTGGTGCAGTAGTAAATGGATTCCTACACCAATAACAATTATATTGTAATTTAGATACATTTTTGCCAGAATTGAAATCAATCATTGATATTTGACATTTATGTATCTTTTTTGTTTCATCAAGAAATGATATGATTTCTGGAACTTCAGCTTCCAGATCTATAATCCTTGTAGTATTCATAGGAATTACTTTTTCAGTATTAGATAAGTTATATTTTATATCTATTTTTTCTGTATTTATACCAACTAATACAAAAGGATATTCAGTAGTTTTTTTAGATTTTGGCATTTTTTATTTATATTTAATTTGATGTTTTAATTTCATTTTTAAAATCTGCATATATATAAAATTAAATGAACTGTAATAAATTCTGGTTGGAAAATTGTTCAAATTTATTTTCTGATTTTAGACTAATTCCTAATCAAAATATGTCATTATCAGAAAGAATGAATACAATTACACGACTAGTATTAATAATTTTTTTATTTTTATCGTTATTAAATTTTAAATACAGTTTTTTACTTTTATCACTTTCTTTACTATTTATAATTATTCTTTACTATATACAAAAAGATAACATGCAACAAATAAAAGAAGGATTTCATAATTTTCCTCACAAATCTTTCTCTGAATCCCCAAAAATAACACAAACATCACAACAAAAATTACCTAAAGTTGTAGATGATTATGCATACTTTTACTGCAACGATCCTATATCATTAGAACCATTTGATAAAACCACTCTTTCCCTTAACCAAAAATTAGTAGGACCTGCCAATCCCAAAACAAAAATAGCTCCTATTATAATACCCCCTTCTCATGACTTAGATTACTGGAGAGCAAATAATCTTATTACACACTCCCATGTAAACTTAAAAACTGAACAAGACGTATACCAATCTGGATACGAAGTAACAACTTCATGCAAACCAAAAATAAAAGAAAACTTCTACAAAAACGACAACAAAGTTGATTATAAAACCCCAACATACGGAGGAAACTCTTGGCACCCACAACAAGAAGAATATTCTTCCACGAACAAAACCCAACAAGAAATTTACTTTCCCTTTAAAAACCAAAATACCGTAAAACTCAGACAAAACACAGTTCTTGCCGAAAACATAGGACAAGTTAATACATCATGCAGCTATAACCCTAAACAAATTTTTACGTCAAATCTTCCTTCAAATTATAATGCAAGCAATTGCCAAGAAGACTCAAGAATGGCTCAATATAATAAAAACTTATTTACACAAATAATAGAACCAGGAATTTACACTGTAAATCAAGTAAATGAACCTATTAATTCTAACATGGGTATTTCATTCACACAACAATTGGAGCCAACTACATATGAACAAAATAAGGACGGAATCACATACATACAACATGATCCACGTATAATAGAACCACTTGAAGAACCAGAACCTATACAACAAATTAATGAATCAAACGTATATGATCCTCGTTTTAGTGGCTACGGAACAAGTTATCGCTCTTATATTGATAAGCAATTAGGTCAGCCAAGATTCGCCTATGATGATATAAACGCTATCAGAATGCCTAATTATATCACAAGAAACAAAATAGATTTTACATCATTTGGAGACTCTTATGGCCCTATGAGTCAACAAGACGGAAACGACTTAACTGCAAATATCAGAGAATTAGCACAAGATGCCTGGTTTAAAAACTCTGGAGAATTTAGAGAAAATCTCATGTTTTCAGCACTTAGAAAACGTAATTCAGAAATGTGGCAACGTAGAATGTTCCCTATGTCCACATCTAATCAGAGAATGATGGGCGGAAAAATATAAAAATATAAAAATATATTTTAAGAATTATGTGAATATTAAATAAAATGACAAGAAGATTTCAATAAAATAAAATTTTTTATTATAATATTATAATAAAATAATATTATAAATGAATAAGATTTTACTTATTATAATTTTAATACTTGTTTGTATTTCAATCTATTATTTATATAAAAATACTAAAGAAAAATATACACTTGTTAATGCAACACGTATTGGTACTGCGCCAACATGTAATCCAAAACCAGAAGATTGTACTTCTAATAATTCTGTTATGATTGGCACATGTTATACACCAGCAATTAACACTATAGTTTCTGGTCCTTGTAGAAAAGATAATTGTGATAATGGGTACCATGCTTTTTGCGTAAGTAAAGATAGTATTTATCCGATTAGTATATCATCAAAATGGATGGGGTACAGTTCTGATATAATTGGTAATATTCCATTTAATCAGATTAAAATACCTGGAAGTCATGATACAGCAACTTATGATATTTTAATACCAAAAACTGGAGGAGCAGCTTTTGCAGGTTTTATAGGAAAATTGGATGCTATAATAGCATTATTAAGTACACTAGCACTAATTCCTGGTATAGGAATTATTGGAATACCCGCATTTAATGCTACATTAGGAAATGAATTATATCATTATTTGGATTATGATACTGAAATTCCATCATGGGGGTTTTTAAAATACCCCCAACTTGATCCAAAAAATTGGAATCAAACTGATCTAATAAATTATATAACTGATATTAGTATTATAGGAGCTATTCTAAATGTTGCAACTCCATCTAATATAGATAGTTTAACCAAAATAATGAAAGGAACAATTGCACTTTGGGGTAGAGCTCAGAATGATGATATAACAACACAATTAAATAATGGAATCAGATATTTTGATTTTAGGATAGGAGTTGATACAAAAGAGGGTAAAGTTTTATCAGGATTAGATTTATCATCTTTAAAATTTATCCACACATTATTTACCCAAAATAGTGTTACAAAATTATTTGATGATATAAAACAATGGATTAACTCGTTTACAACACCATTTAATGAAATATTAATCTTCGATTTTCAAGATGTTACTAATTTTTCATATGTTACAAATGCATGGAATGTTGAAGAAACAAATAGGTTAAAAATACAGACGTTGTTTTTAGATTATTTAAAAAATACATTTGGTGATTTATTATATCCAAATAATATACCAGTAAATTCGACATATTCTAACCTAATTCAACAAAAAGGAAGAATTTTTGTATTATTTGAAAACAAACTTGTTGATACACAGAATAATCTTTTTATAGACAAATATCAGGTATTATATCCATTTATAAGAAATAGAACTGTTAATATTGTATCAATAGAATCATCACCAAACACACCAACACACGCATCAAATGACCCCAAAGAGGTTCTTACTGGTTTACAAACAACATCATACACAAGCTGTTTAGTATCACCTTTAGATCCTACAGATCCTTCTTCTGTTCCGATTCTACCAGTATTAAATGTACTGCAAGGTATTGGATGTGGATTTCCATCAGGTGATTTTGTTAAAACTATTATAAATTCTTTAATAAATCCATCTGACATTGCTGGACCGAATGGACTATTACCATTATCAATGAGTCATACACCTTTTTATATAACTAATATTTTACCCCCTCCTTATAATCATACTGATGGCGGACCTGTATTATTACCTCCTACAAATGGTGCATATAATATTATAATTGGAGATAATATATGTGCTTTTAATTTTTCTTCTCTTATTATTGCATGGAATAGAAATGAACTTGATATATATGGAATGAAGGCAATTAATACGACAAATGACAATCAATGTCATTGCCAAATAGATTCAGGAGCAGGTCAGGGAGCATGTGGAGTATGTTATACAGATCCAGCTGGGTATGATGATACAACATGTATTGGAGTTGAAACAGCCTGTTATAGTACAACTACTCCTCAATGTAGATTTTCAGATGATTGTCATGTTATAGGAGGAGGGGCTGTAAGTGATACAGGAGGCGCCTTATATTGTAAATATAATGCTGGATTATCATATTCAGAATGTAAAAATCCAGCTCTTAGAACATGTAGAATGGATTCAGAATGTAAACTTGGTCCAAATGGATCTTCATGTGTATCATCTGTACCAGGAGTTAATGATGATTTGTGTGTAAATGCAGGAGCTGGTCAATGTACTTGTGATAATCCAGATCCTTTAGCGCCACAATGTATGGGAGATAGTGATTGTGGGTATGGATCAAGTGCTAGATCATTTAGTAGAGATCCATTTAAAGGAAGTCATAACTGTAGAATTTTAGATGCTACTGCTCGAAGTTGGTGTGCAACACCAATGGTTCAGTGTAATAATGATGATCAATGTCATTATAATGTTGGACCAGGATATTGTACATCTGATACAGCGGCAGGATATAAATGTGAAGTTTCGGGAATTATTGGCACTCAATGTGATTGTTCGAGAGATTTACCATCAGATGTTGCAAATTATGATCCAAATAATCCAAATAATTATAATTTTATACCACGATCATTTTGTAATGATCATGGAACTCCAAATCAAAGTACTAAAACATGTGTATGCGATCCACTATATAGTGGACTTAACTGTGAAATTGCAGATTTTTGTGTTAATAATACATGTTCTGGGCATGGAACTTGTACAAGTGGAAAGTGTGTTTGTGTATATGGATGGACTGGAAAAGATTGTGCTGAAAAGAATACAGCATTTATGTGTAATGGCAATCCTCAACATCCTTGTACTCCTAACGGAACTTGTAATAGTGATAATATATGCGAATGTAAACATGGATGGTATGGTCCCGGGTGCTGTATGAATATAATTGATGGATGTATAAGTCCAAATTATGGTTGTTCATCATATTTACCAGGCCGACAATGCGCACAATAAATTAATTTTTTAAAATATAAAAATGATAATTTTTTAAAATATATATTTATTTTAAAAATGGCTTCTCAAATATGCTCAATATGTCATGATGAAATAACACAAAATACTTCTTATACAATTCCAGAATGTAATCACTCCTTTCATAACGATTGTATTATTCAATGGTTTAGAAATTACAACAGTACTTGCCCATTATGTAGAGAGGCAGGGCCTGGTGATTTTGTTTGTAATAAACAACAACGAATTAGACTTATAAAACAACATATTAAAAAAAATCAAGTTCCAGATTATATTGTAAAAGCTATGGAAAAATACGATAAAGCGAATAAAGCTCATATTCTTTCTAAAAAAAATATTAGCACTTATAGAAAAACAAAAACAAAAAATAGACAAGTTAAAGATATCGTAAATACATATCGTAAATTACGGACACAATTTTGGAAAACTAGTATAAAACTTGGAACTGCTGAAAGAGCCTTATGTGAATGTAATATAATTCCAGTCACAATCGTTGTTAGAAAAATACAAAAATAAAAAATGATAAATTATATATAATATATTATATATAAAAATGGGTAATTGCTACGGTTTTGCAAAGTTTTTAAATAATTCCAGAAATATATCTTATATGACCGCTGAAAATACTCCGTGGTTATCTCTTGATAAAGAAACTTTACTATGTAAAGTCGTTGACGTTTATGATGGTGATACAATCACAGTTATATTACCATTTAATTCAAAGTTTTATAAGAAAAAATGTAGATTATACGGTATAGATTGCGCTGAAATAAGAACTAAAGATTTAGAAGAAAAAAATTGCGGTTATGATGCAAAAAAATTCCTATCAGACCATATCCATAATAAACAAGTGTGGATATATTGCGGTGATTGGGATAAATATGGACGATTATTAATAACTATATATACAAATAAGCAAGATATTGGTAATTTTGATAAAAGTATGAATAAACTAATGCTGGATAATAATCACGCTTATACTTACGATGGAACAAAAAAACAACAGTTTCAAGATTGGAAAAAATAAATTGAATATTTATTAAAAGTACAAATTATTTTAATAAATATTATGCCTACTATAATTAGCTGGAATGTTAATGGTATTAGATCTAACATTGTCGGAGGAAAACATATTTCAAACAAAAACGCTAAATATACTTCAATAAAGCCCGAAACTAATCTTGGCGAAATTATATCTGAATATAATCCCGATATTTTATGCTTTCAAGAAACTAGATGTGATAGTAAAAATGCAGAATCATTATTTAAATTCCCAGAATATCATCAATTTTGGAATTCAAGCAAAGGTCTTGACGCAAGAAGCGGTAATAGATACTCCGGAACTTCTCTATGGTCAAAAGAAAAACCTGAAAAAGTTGTATATGATATTCCAGATCTTAATGACACCGAAGGCCGTATTATCATTGCTGAATATTCTGAATTTATCATCATTAATACATATGTTCCAAACTCTGGTAGTAATTTTGAATATAGAATTAACATATGGAATATATCAATAAAAAAATACCTTGAATCTTTAAAGTTACTATCAAAGAATATTATATGGCTTGGTGATTTAAATATAGCATATACACATTCCGACACCTGTTATACTCGATCAAAATATAATAGCTCTACAATTGCTGGATGTTTAAGAGAAGAAATCGACGATTTTAAAGAAGTATTGGAATCAGGCTTTTCTGATGCTTATAGAAAATTCAAAAAACAACAAGAAACTGAATATACATGGTTTTTCAATAGTAAAACAAGAATTGCAAATAAAGGTATGAGACTTGACTATTTTATAGTTGATAAAAATATGTATGATAAAGTCAAAGAATGCGGAGTTATTAAGAATTCAGGACTTAAAACTTCCCCTCTTGGAAGTGATCATCTTGCTATCTTTTTAAAATGGTAGATTTATAGATTAATTATCAACATCTTAACTTTTTAGAAAATTATAAACTGAAATTACTTTATAATTTTATCATTAAACTTTTGACTTTTTAAAAATATGGAAAAAACATAAATGACTCAAGTTTTTTATGAAAAAATATGAAATAAGTTGAGTCATTTATTTCAAATAAATAATTAATATATCTTTTTTAGGAAAAATAAATTTTTAAAATCATCAACACACACACATTTTTTGTGTGTGTTGACAAAAAAAATTTTGGAAAAGGTAAAATAAAAAAATTGTAAACTGAAATAAGGTTAATTTTTTAATGGAAAAAGGTCTGGTTAAATTACACAAGAAAATTTGGCTTGAAAAATATAACATTATTTAAAAAATTATGAAAATTTAATGTTAAACGTTAAATTTTCATAAAAAAATGATTTTCTTAATATTTGACGTTAAATTTTTAATGTTAAATATTAAAAATTTAACGTCAAACGTTAAATTTTCATAAATGATTTAAATATTTAAATTTTGTTATATAAATATGTCATCTTGTGAATTTTGTAAAACTACATTTAATACAAAATCATCATTGAAAAACCATCTTAGAACTGCTAAATATTGTATTCAGAATAGAACTGAAACATTTACTAAAGAAATTGTTATATTTGATTGTAAATACTGCAATAAAATTCTATCAAGTAAACAAAATCTAAACATTCATTTTCAGATTTGTATACCTAGATATGAAAAAATACTCAAACAAAAAGAAGATGAAAATCAAATATTAAAAACAGAAATCATTAATATAGAAAAATACAAAGAACAAATTAGTGAATACAAAGAACAAATTAGTGAATACAAAGAACAAATCAAAGAACTTCAAAACAAAATAGAAAGAATGGCTACAAAAGCTATAGAAAAACCTACAAATCAAACCAATCTATTTCTTTCACCTATTGACTTAAGTCAAGAACATATAACTAAAATGATACAGGAAAAGTTTACTAAAGAACATTTTTATGATGGACAAGCTGGTGTTGCACGTTTTGCGGTAGATAATATACTTAAGGATAAAGATGGAAAATTAGGTTATATATGCACAGATCCAGCAAGACAAATATTTAAGCATATCAATTCAGATGGAGAAGTTAAAAAGGATGTAAGAGCGAGTAAGTTAACAAAGAAGCTTGCAAAGGATGTAAAGAAAGTATCAGGAGAAATGGTATTAAAAAGAATGGAAGAAACAAATGAGTCTACAGAGTTTAAAAAAGTTGATAAAGATGCTTGTTTTAATTTTCTTACAAAAAAGATGGATGAAATAGCAGTGATAGATGATGATAGTTCAAAGTTTCGAGCGGAATTGGCAAATCTTACAGTAGAAAATTGAATGTTTTAATTTAAATTTTAAATTAAAATCTTAATCAATCAAAATTATTTGTCCATCTTGAAGAGTATTTTTCTCTATTCATTCTGGCCATTAAACCACCTGCATATTTAGTTCCTCCTGTTATATCTTCTCTAAATCTTGTACTGTCGTTAATAGAAGTTAATCCTGAAAACCCTCTCATATTATTTTGTAAAGGATTTGATGAAGTTAATGGTTGGCGAAAATACGCTGGTTTCATAGCGTTCATTGGATCTTGATAAACTTCACCTTTTACATTACTACTTATTTCAAAAACAGGTGTAAAATAAGGATCTTCTATTGACTTATCAATATAATATTGTATCTGACCGGCAGATACACTTTTATAATCCGTATAGTTTTGACCATATCCACGAAGTTTCTCATTATATACATCATCTAATCTAACAGTTGATTCCATCGGTGCTCTGTCAAGAGGTATAATTTGAGCTGTCATTGCATTCAACAATCTGGGATCTAATGGGTCATATACAGCTTTTGAACATTCTACTGGATAAGGATTACTAGGTTTATAAGGTCTAAATCCTGGAGATGAAGTATATACTTGTGGATTTTCTACAATAATACCATTTCTTGGATGTGGTTCTTGGGATACTCTGAATACTCTTGTATTATTTACGTCGTAATAATCACCTGGAACAGATTGTTGATTGTTTTCTCTTCTTACTGACAAATTTGTTGCATAGCCTGTTTCTTTTGGAAAATTATTTTTTGTATCGTAACAAACACATGATGATTTAGGATAATTATAATAATCTGTCATAGTTTATTTATAAAAATATATATTTATAAATAATTTTATTTTTTATTTTTGATATTGAATCATTTTTTCAGAACATTCAACATAACCAAGAAACATTCTCCTACAACAATATCTTACAGCGCCAATATTATCAAGAGCTGTTTTTGCATCTACTCCTGATTTAATATAATCCTTGTAGGTTTCAATCTTATTAGCTAAGACTTTATTGCAACTAAAACATCTAATTGGCATATCCATAATTTAATAAAAAAAATAAAAATAAAATAAAAAATCATTTATTTTTTTATATTTTTATATAATAAAATAAATGACTTCTTGTACTCCTTTTTATAAGAATCCAATTAATACACCACCTTATGGTCCAAATAATCCATATCAACCACCTTGGAGTCCAACGAATCCATATAAACCATTTGATATGGAAGATTGTTTTTCAGATTGTCCAAACGGATCTGAACCAGCACGCACACAATGCTGTAATCCAGACATGTCTAAACGTGATCCTGACGGATATAATCAATATTGTCAAACATCATCGTATGGTCAACAAGCTCCCAGACAAATGGTTGATAGTTCTTGTACTCCTTTTTATAAGAATCCAATTAATACACCACCTTATGGTCCAAATAATCCATATCAACCACCTTGGAGTCCAACGAATCCATATAAACCATTT
>Ga0114966_10000392_pt1 | contig 42890 bp, 36 predicted proteins | sample M_130207_XF_Meta_FD_87029 | JGI IMG/M metagenome (GOLD analysis project Ga0114966, IMG submission 87029) | Freshwater microbial communities from Lake Montjoie, Canada to study carbon cycling - M_130207_XF_MetaG | ecosystem: Environmental > Aquatic > Freshwater > Lake | place: Lake Montjoie... | reverse complement strand
CGCTTCGTTGGCACCATGGATAGCTAAGGCTTTTACAGTTGCAGCACGTATAAATTTTTTAGGACTTAGCTGCTGGCTTAATTCTTGCAATAACATTAAGGATCCGGCCACATTGGGAGAGGACATGGATGTTCCTTTCAAATATCCGTAACTAGAATCATTGGTGGCTATCCCAGATAAAACAGATACACCATCGGCTACCAAGTCAGGCTTTATTCGACCATCGTCCGTTGGCCCCCAACTACTAAAATCAGGCATGACCACATCTTCTTTTTTTAGATAACCAGACGGGATACCTGAAGCAGCTCCAATGGTTAATAAATTTTTTGCATTGGCATCGGACGGAATAATGCCATAAGAATTATTGCTACTTAAGCTATCTGGTCTATTGCCGGCATCATACCATTTCCCATTTTGATCTCTTCTCCAATAATTTTTTCCAATAGCAGGGCCATTGTAAGAACGACTATTGCCTGCCGATTTTACAATTAAATAATAAGGGGCATTATAGGCTATAGAATCAAAAGTTTGAGCATCTGCGTCGTACCTGCCAAAGTTATAATCTTCTTTTTCATTCCATCTGCCATTGTATTCCCAGCGAGTTGAATCATAGTTGTAGTCCCATCCACAAACTACTCCATAAGAATGATTTGAAATAAGCATTCCACTAGCAGCCGCAGCGGACATTTCGGAAGCGTCATTGTTCCAATCATAAGCATAGGCACCTTTTAAACCATAGGACATGCCTTTAGCCATTGGATTAATGCCACTATTGATCATAATGCCAAGCGTATGCGTACTATGATCATTAATATTAGTAGCGTTGTCTTTTTGAGTAACTCTACCCACTAATTCATGATGCGTTATTCTTGATTTTCCTTCATCCCATATCCCTAATTTATTGGTAAGGCTATCATTGTTACCGCTTAAATTGAATCCTGCTGTACCTCCCGGCCAAATTAAATTGGTATTTACGGTGGCAGCATGAACAGGGTCTGAAAAACCTACCAAGTATTTTGGTTGACCAAATTCATCGATCCCTACTAAACTTGCTGTTGAATTATTTTTTGATTTATAAAAAATAGGCCAACCTTTTTCTTTCGCCTTAATAATGGCAGCGGAGTAGGTGGCTCTAGATTCTTGTTCTAATATTTTAGCTGAATGAATTAATATAAGTTTTTTGGTCTCATTTTGTGCGAATGAAGCAAAACCAATGGAAAGTAAAAAAAGGCTAAATAAGACAGTTTTTTTCATTTAGAAGACGAGTATTGAACCACCTGAAATAAGGCTCTATAAAATTACAATGAATTCCTCATATTTTTAATATAACAGCTATAAAAACCTGATGGATAATGGGATAATTGAGAATTTATTCATGTAATTTTAAGGAAATCTACAGGCGGATGAATTTCTATTTTCGCGTATTTTTGTTGATTCTATTTGGCATTAGTCAAATGCCTTGCATAGGGCAGTATGATTTAAAAAAACAAACCATTTCAGGTATGGAAGGGCAAGTAATGGAGTTATTAGGCAATGCCATGCCCAGTAAAGGGAAGGCTTCTTCCAAAGCAAGGCCACTTACTACTAAAATTTATCTGTATCAACCCTTACACTTAGTGCAATTAGAAAATCAAAATGGATCATTTTGTACTAAAATTAATGGAGTGCTCCTTGATTCTGTGGTATCTGATAAACTTGGGCATTATCAAATTGTAATGAAGCCTGGTGAGTATAGTGTGGTCGTAGGGTATGAAAATGGTTTTTTTGTACCTTATTTTTCGGGTTTAGATGGAGTGGCGTATATTCATATAGAAGCCCATAAGATAGCGCTATTAAATATCACAGTAAATCAAAAAGCAAGTTATTAAATACAGCGTGTATCTTTGCCTTGTTGATGTATGAATGAGCAATCTTTGTTTGAACGTTTTCACAATTCCCCCCTCCTAAATAATTTGGTGGACAGGATAGCTATGTCCAAGCTTCAAAATAAGCCTAATCAAGTCTTTTTACAAAACTTAAATGGGTCGGCTGCGGCTTTTGTTTTACAAACTATTTTCACCCATACTAAAACAGATTATTTTAATCATGTGATAGTATTAAATGATGCGGAAGAAGCGGCTTATTTTTTTAATTCCATAGAAAGTGTAACGGAGGCCCTGGATTTATTTTATTTTCCTTCCTCTTATAAAACGCCACAAAATTTTAGTTTATTAAATCCATCTCACGTGATGCTTCGAACCGAAGCTTTGACTAAAATTTCTATGGGCGGAAATAAAAAAATAATTGTCACTTATCCGGAAGCTTTATTTGAAAAAGTGATCATGCCCAATACTTTGCAGCAAAACATGATTCAAATAAAAACCAATGATAGCATTGATTTAAATAAATTAATGCAAAGCTTGGTGGATTATGGTTTTCAGCGCACCGATTTTGTTTATGAGCCTGGGCAGTTTGCTTTAAGAGGCGGCATCTTTGATATTTATTCTTTTGGTAATGAACAACCTTATCGAATAGAATTGTTTGGTGAAGAAGTAGATAGCATCAGGTTGTTTGATCCAGCCACGCAATTAAGCGAAAGAAAATTATTGCAAGTAAATATCATTCCTAATGTAACCACGCAGTTTGAAAATACACAAAAAATACCGCTATTAACTTTTATGCCAAAAGATACTTTAATCTGGTTAAAAGATTGGAATGTAATTGCGCAAAGAGGAAATGATCAGTACGAAGCATTAAGCGATTTTATTGAACACCATGCGAGTGCCAATAAGTTAGACGATCAAGATGCGCATAAAAGACATAGTGAGTTGTTGGATTTTGTAAGGGTGGAGGAAACTCAACAACAACTAGAGGCAAAATCTATATTGGAATGGGGTTTTCATCAGCAATTGTCCCAGGAAAAAATAGAATTTAATACGCAGGTGCAACCTTCTTTCAATAGAAAGTTTGAAATGTTGATTGAAAATTTACAGGGGTTGGAAAAAAAGGGGTATGCTTTATTTATTTTTGCAGAACAGGCCAAACAGCTGGAGCGCTTGCATGCCATTTTTACCGATTTAAAAACAGAAATACAATTTACGCCCATTGTAAAAAATATACATGAAGGCTTTATCGATCATGACCATAAAATAGTTTGTTATACCGACCACCAAATTTTTCAAAGGTACCATAAGTACAAAGTAAAGCAGGCTTATAGTAAAAGCAAGGCCATCACCCTGAGAACCTTACGAGACTTGCTTCCTGGAGATTATGTTACGCATATCGACCATGGCGTTGGGGTGTATAGTGGGCTACAAAAAATTGAAGTCAATGGCCGTTGGCAGGAAGCGGTAAGAATTATTTACAAGGACAGTGATATTTTATATGTAAATATTAATTCATTACATAAGATTTCAAAATATACAGGGAAGGAAGGAACGCCTCCTAAAGTAAATAAATTGGGATCGGATGTTTGGGTAAAATTAAAAGACAAAACAAAAGCCAAAGTAAAATCTATTGCCTTTGATTTAATAAAATTATATGCACAAAGAAAAGCACAAATTGGATTTGCTTTTTCTCCAGATAATTATATGGTGCATGAATTAGAAGCTTCTTTTATTTATGAAGAAACCTTGGATCAAGCCAAAGCCATTGCAGATGTAAAAAAAGATATGGAAGCCCCAGCACCAATGGATCGATTGGTTTGTGGAGATGTGGGCTTTGGCAAGACAGAAGTGGCGGTACGCGCAGCTTTCAAAGCGGCCATAGATGGGAAGCAAGTAGCTGTGTTGGTACCTACGACCATTTTAGCGTTTCAACATTTTAAAACCTTTAGTGATCGTTTAAAAGATTTTCCGGTGACCATCGATTTTTTAAATCGTTTTAAATCATCTGCGCAGAAAAAAGAAACCATTGAAAAAGTAAAACAAGGCAAGATAGATATATTGGTGGGCACCCATGGTATTTTAGGAAAAGAAGTTCTATTTAAAGACCTTGGATTGATGGTGATAGATGAGGAGCAAAAATTTGGAGTAGGGCACAAAGAAAAATTAAAAACTTTAAGAACCAATGTAGATTGTTTAACCTTAACGGCTACACCCATACCGCGTACTTTGCATTTTAGTTTGATGGGGGCGCGTGATTTAAGTATTATTAATACAGCCCCTGCGAATAGACAACCCATACATACCGAAGTGCAGGTTTTTAATGAAGATGTTATTAGAGAAGCTATTTATTTTGAAACAGAAAGAGGGGGTCAAGTATTTTTCATTCACAATAGAGTGCAAGGCTTGGCCGAAATGTGCGCGATGATACAACGTTTGTGTCCAGACATTAGCATTGGTTATGCCCATGGACAATTAGAAGGGCATCAATTGGAAGAAAAAATATTAGACTTTATTGAAAGAAGATATGATGTGTTGGTGTGTACTAATATTGTTGAAAGTGGAGTAGATATAGCGAATGTAAATACCATTATTGTCAACAATGCGCATCAATTTGGACTGAGCGATTTACACCAGTTAAGAGGCAGGGTTGGGCGAAGCAATAAAAAAGCATTTTGTTATTTATTGGCACCGCCTATTAGTACTTTGCCAGATGATTCCAGAAAAAGATTACAAACCTTAGAGCAGTTTAGTGAGTTGGGTAGTGGGTTTCAGATTGCCATGCGCGATCTAGACATACGCGGGGCGGGCAATTTATTAGGTGGAGAGCAAAGTGGTTTTATGGCAGAAATAGGTTTTGAAATGTATCAGAAAATATTGGCCGAAGCCGTAAGAGAATTAAAACGTTCCGACTTTAAAGAATTGTTTGAAGAAGAAATTAGTAAGCAAGATGATTTTGTACAAGATTGTACGATTGATACCGATTTAGAAATCATGATACCTGATAGTTATGTGGAAAGTATTGGAGAGCGACTTTCCTTGTATACCAGAATGGATCAAACAGAAAACGACGAAGAATTGGCTTTGATGGAAATTGAATTGGCCGATCGTTTTGGTCCCATTCCTAATTCGGTGAATGATTTATTTATTACGATTCGTTGTAGACGGATAGCCATTGCATTAGGCTTTGAAAAAATGACTTTAAAAGATGAAACCTTAAGATGCTTTTTTATCAATAGGCCCGACTCGCCTTATTTTGAGAGCAATACTTTTAAGCAGTTATTGGCCTATGCGCAAACGGCCATGAATAAAGCGCATTTTAAACAAGTGGGTCGAAGCTTTGTGTTGGTGATTAAAGACATTAAAAATATGGAAAAGTGCTTTGCACTTTTAGAAAAAATTAAACAGGGAGTGTTTGCTACCCAGGTGTAAGTTCGGGTATTAGAAAAATAAATCTCTATTATTTGATGAACTAAAAAACCCTTTCACCGATTGCTCGGGAAAGGGTTTTCAATAGCGTGAAATTTTATTCAGAATCTAATGTAAACGTAGTTTACTAGAATCCTTTTTTAGCAACTCCGTCAGCAATTGCCTTAAGGGCATTTGTTTCGCTAAGGATAGCAGCCATTTTATTTCCTTTACCATCATTACCACCTGCCATATAACCGCCTCTAGCAGTTTTACTGATGACAGCGTCATGCATTGGTACATTTTTTTCTTTTGTTTTTAAGCAATATGCTTTAATCATTTTTGAAGTGTCCATTTTGTATAAATTTTAAAGTGAATATTTCTAATTGAAAGTAGGTCATTTATTGGGATTCGTTTACGGATTGGCTTGATTTTTTGTTAAAATGGCCAAAAATCGTATAAAATCTAGGGCTTAAGCGTCTATTTTAGCGTATTTGGCATGGGTCTCGATGAATTCCCTCCTTGGCGCCACGTCGTCCCCCATCAGCATGCTAAAGATTCGGTCAGCTTCGGCTGCGCTTTCAATGGTCACTTGTTTAAGGGTTCTTCGGGCTGGATCCATGGTGGTTTCCCATAATTGATCTGCATTCATTTCACCCAAACCTTTGTAACGCTGAATGGTCACAGCATCTTCTTTACCTGCACCTAATTTAATCACCAAGGCCTTTCTTTGTTCTTCGCTGTAGGCGTATTCTTGATCCTTACCTTTTTTCACTAAGTACAAAGGAGGTTGTGCAATGTATACGTATCCGTTTTGCACTAGCTCGGTCATATATCTAAAAATGAAAGTAAGAATAAGCGTAGCAATGTGAGAACCATCTACGTCGGCATCGGTCATGATGATTAACTTATGGTAACGAAGCTTGGTAATGTTTAAAGCTTTAGGATCTTCGGGTGTACCCACAGTAACACCTAAAGCGGTATACATATTTCTAATCTCCTCATTCTCATAAATTTTATGTTCCATTGCTTTTTCAACGTTCAAGATTTTACCACGTAAAGGTAAAATGGCTTGATAACCACGATCGCGACCTTGCTTCGCTGTACCACCCGCCGAATCTCCTTCGACCAAGTACAATTCGCATCTTTCTGGATCTCTGTCTGAACAATCGGCTAATTTTCCTGGTAAACCACCCCCAGTAAGAACCGTTTTGCGTTGTACCATGTCACGTGCTTTTTTAGCTGCTACACGCGCTTGGGCCGCCAAAATAATTTTAGATATGACATACTTCGCTTCTTTTGGATTCTCTTCAAGGTAAGCTTCTAATACACGTGAAACGGTAGTTTGCACGACACCGCTTACTTCACTATTTCCTAATTTTGTTTTTGTTTGCCCTTCGAATTGTGGTTCTGGAACTTTTACAGAAATAATAGCGCTTAAGCCTTCTCTGAAATCATCTCCTTCCACAGTAACTTTTGCTCTTTCAAATAAACCTTCTTTATCACCATAACTTTTAAACACACGAGTTAGTGCAGTTCTAAAACCAGTAACGTGGGTACCACCTTCGATGGTATTGATATTGTTAACGTAAGAAAAAATGTTTTCTTTAAAATCATCATTGTAAGTTAAAGCTACTTCTACCATTACATTAGAGGCTTCGTCTAAACCTTCTACATATAAGGGCTGAGAGATAATTGGATTTCTATTACCGTTTTTATCTAGCATTTGAACAAACTCAACAATACCCCCTTCGCTATAAAAATTCTTGGTATAAAAATTTCCAGTTTCGTCTTTTTCTCTAAGGTCGGTAATGGTAATGCTGATTCTTTTATTCAAATAAGAAAGTTCACGTAAGCGACTTTCTAAAATTTCTCTTTTATAAACCGATTCTTGAAAGATGGTTAAGTCGGGCCAGAAGTGAACACGGGTTCCAGTTTTTTCACTGCTACCAATTTCTCTAACTGCATATTGAGGTGCGCCAATGGCATACTCTTGTTCAAATATTTTGCCCTCTCTTTCAACGGTTACCAATAACTTTTTACTTAGTGCATTTACGCAACTTACTCCTACACCGTGCAAGCCACCCGATACTTTGTAGGTATTTTTATCAAATTTACCGCCCGCATGTAAAACGGTCATTACCACTTCCAATGCCGAACGCTTCTCTTTAGTATGCATGGCAGTAGGAATACCACGACCATTGTCTTGCACACTTATGGAATTATCCTCGTGAATATTTACTTCAATATGAGAGCAATAGCCTGCTAAGGCCTCGTCAATAGAGTTGTCAACTACCTCATATACAAGGTGGTGTAAACCCTTAGACCCCACATCGCCAATATACATGGCGGGTCTTTTTCTAACGGCTTCTAAGCCTTCTAAAACCTGAATACTGTCGGCTCCGTAATTCTTATTTTCTGCTGATTCGCTGGACTGTAAATCGTTGGACATAAATGTGTTAAAATTTGTTTGTTTTTCGATGCATTCAGAATGCATACAAACTTAAGATAATTAAGGGTTTAAAGGCTGTTTTGAGGTCAATTTAGTTATCCCCATTTTAGCCATTTTGTGCATAGTTTTTTGGTCTAAAAATTGGCTATTTTCTAAGTCATTTTTTGGTCACTATTTGGCCCCGAATAGTTCCTTTAGGGTTAATGTGTTAATTTTGTTTTTATGACAGCAGTTCAAGAGCTTTTAAAGCAGGTAAATACACCCCATGAATTTAATGGGATGGCTTTGCTATATAGCAAGGAACAGCGTATTCCTGGGTCTACCCAATACCAGATTAAAAGGTATATGGCGCAAGCGCCTTGGGGAGCCGAGGATACTGGCATGTTTGTTTACCATTACAATGCCAATAAGCCCAAGGAAAACTATCTAGAATTAAGATTTTGCATATCCGGCAATAGATACTGTGACAATAAGGTTTGTGGTGGATGCAATCAATTGCCTACTGCAGAATGTATGGGTCCTCTGAAAACGGTGGATGTTTTTTCTTTTCATTTTACGGCTACTTTTTTACATCAGTTTGTGCACAATGTAAAAACGAATAATAAGAAAGATGAGTTGTTGGCATTTAAGCACGCCGATAATTTTACAAAGACTTTTCCTTTAAGTGTAAAAAAACGTTTAACCTTAGATGCCTTATTGAATCATAGCTACAGCGGTTCTTTGGAAAACATTTTTGTAAATGCTAAAATTCATGAGTTACTTGTTTACAGTGTGGAAAGCATTGTAGAAGAAAAAGAAGTGATGTTTACATGTAAGTTTTTAGCTGATGACAGAGGTAAAGAAAGTATTTATCAAGCACGTGAATTTTTATTGCAACATATTGGAGATCCTATTACCATTAAGGAATTGAGCCGTAAAGTGGCTATGAACGAGTGCTATTTGAAGAAAGGATTTAAGGAAGTTTTTGGCACCACCATATTTGATTTTTACCAACAACAAAGAATGGAGCACGCTAAGTATTTGTTGTATGAAAAAGCCTTAAGCGTAACAGATGTTTCTGCTTTATTAGGCTATTCTTCTATTTCTCATTTTTCGGCTGCTTTTAAAAAGCATACTGGGTTGAAGCCTTGCGAATTGCTGAACTAGTTTTTTTACTTATTTTTATTTTCTCAAACCATTACTATGCGTTTATTAATTGCTTTCGTAACAGTACTATTATTTAGTGCCTGTATTCATCAAAGAGTAGATTTAATTGTGCATCATGCACAAATTTATACTGTCAATAATGACTTTAGTGTAGCAGAAGCGATGGCTATACAGGATGGTAAAATAGTAGCAGTGGGCAGCAACGATGACATTTTAAAAGAGTATCAATCGGATAGTGTTGTGAATGCAAATGATGCAATCATCTATCCAGGTTTTATAGATGCGCATGCGCATTTTTTAGGCTATGGACAATCCTTATATGCAGTGGATTTAATGTTTGTTCCTAGTTGGCAAGAAGCCCTTGAAAGAGTGAAAGCCTTTGCAGTAAAGCATCCGGGTAAAGGATGGATTAGAGGAAGGGGATGGGATCAGAATCGATTTGCAGGCAAACAATTTCCCACTAATGCTGAATTAAATTTATTATTTCCTGATAGACCTGTTATTTTAGAAAGAGTAGACGGTCATGCAAGTATTGCCAATGACGTTGCCTTGCAGTTGGCGGGTGTGAAAGCAGGACAAACTATCGAAGGCGGACAGTTTACGATGCAAGCAGGAAAGTTAACAGGATTATTAATAGACAATGCAGTAGGTGTCGTAGAGAAACAAGTACCTGCAGCCACTCAGGAAGATTATAAGGATTGGTTAACGGCAGCACAACAAAATTGTTTTGCAACAGGATTAACAACGATTACCGATTGTGGATTAAGCCCTGATGACGTAGATAAAATAGATGCGCTTCAAAAATCCAATGATCTAAAGATGCGATTGTATGTGATGTTAAGTGACAAACCAAGTACCTATACTTCTAAATATTTTACAGATGGTGGATATGTCACTGATAAATTAATGGTGAAAGGCATTAAAGTATATGGGGATGGTGCATTGGGTTCAAGAGGTGCTTGTTTGTTGCAGCCCTATGCTGATAAAGCAGGCTGGCCGGGCTTCTTGTTAAGTAGTCCTGCGCATTTTGATAGTATCGCAGCTAAATTAATTACAACCGATTTTCAAATGTGTACGCATGCAATAGGGGATAGTGCCAACAGAGCTATTTTAAATGTGTATGCCAAATATTTAAAAGGGAAGAATGATAAAAGATGGAGAATAGAACATGCTCAAATTATGAATCCCTCAGATTTTCATTTGTTTGGAGACAATAGTATTGTGCCTTCGGTGCAACCTACCCATGCCACCAGTGATATGTATTGGGCCGCAGAAAGATTGGGTGCAGAAAGATTAAAAGGTGGCTATGCGTTTAAGCAATTACTGGAACAAAATAATTGGTTGCCCTTGGGCACCGATTTCCCTGTAGAAGAAATTAATCCTTTCAAAACATTTTTAGCAGCTGTCGCAAGACAGGACGCAAAAGGGTTTCCTGCAGGTGGCTTTCAAATGGAGAATGCATTAACACGTGAGCAAACTATTCGTGGCATGACCATCTGGGCGGCCAAAGCCAACCGTATGGAAAAACAAGTGGGTAGTATTGAAGTAGGTAAAAAAGCCGACTTTATTTTTTTAGACAAAGACTTAATGAAAGTGCCTAGCGATAGTATCTTGCAAGTGAAAGTGTTGAAGACTTATTTGAACGGGGAGCGCGTTTATTAGTTGATTCTCTTTTTCAATTATACTGATAGAGAATAAATATCTATTTCTCTCTCTCAATCGCTTCGCTCAAATGTTCGTTCGAAATAGTATTGATTCTCTTTGAATAATTAGTCAATCAATAATATTATTGCCAAAAAAAGGTTTGAAGATTCAAAAGTGAATAAGATTCCAGTGCTGAACATTGAGCCATAGCGTAAAGAAAAATAGAAAATCAAACGTTAAAAAAATTAGCTGTCTGAGTGCGAAGCACGAGTTCTAATTTTTAGGTTGTTTTTCTATTTTTTAGCGTCATGGCGAGCTGAGAAGCAATGGGATTTTATATCACGCAGAATCTTCTTCTACAAGCCGACCATATCTTTTGGGATCACCCAGGCATCGAATTCTTCGGGAGTGACATAGCCAAGCTTAACGGCCATCTCTTTTAAAGTGGTGCCTTCTTTATGTGCTTTTTGTGCAATCTCGGCGGCTTTGTAATAACCAATTTTAGTATTGAGTGCAGTCACTAACATCAAACTATTATTAACGTGTTTGTTAATGTTGGCTTCGATAGGGGCTAAGCCTACAGCACATTTCTCATTAAAGCTTACGCAGCCATCACCAATTAAGCGAGCGCTGTGTAAATAATTATAGATCATGACGGGCTTGAAAACATTTAATTCAAAATGACCCATCGATCCTCCAATATTAATAGCAACGTCATTCCCCATCACTTGTGCAGCAATCATGGTTAGTGCTTCGCTTTGTGTTGGGTTTACTTTTCCTGGCATGATAGAAGAACCTGGTTCGTTATCTGGTATAAAAAGTTCACCAATACCACTTCTTGGTCCAGAGGATAACATGCGCACATCATTTGCAATCTTCATTAAACTTACGGCCACTGTTTTTAAAGCACCATGTGATTCGACAATGGCATCGTGTGCAGCCAATGCCTCAAATTTATTTTCGGCAGTGATAAATGGCAGCCCTGTTAATGTAGCAATATGCTTGGCAACATTAACTGAATAACCTTTTGGCGTGTTGATGCCTGTGCCTACTGCAGTGCCACCTAAGGCTAGCTCACTTAAATGCGCAAGGGTATTGTTAATGGCTTTTAAACCATGATTCAATTGACTTACATATCCACTTATTTCTTGACCCAATGTTAAAGGGGTTGCATCCATAAAATGGGTACGACCTATTTTAACTATTTGCATAAATTCCTTACTCTTTGCTTCTAAAGTATTTTTTAAAGCAGTGATACCAGGAATGGTCGTTTGCGTTAAAATTTGATAGGCCGCAATATGCATTGCAGTAGGAAAAGTATCGTTAGAGGATTGAGATTTATTTACGTCGTCGTTGGGGTGCAAGAATTTTTCTTTGTCGCTTAAACTTCCACCTTTAATTACGTGTGCGCGGTAAGCAATTACTTCATTTAAATTCATATTGCTTTGCGTACCACTTCCTGTTTGCCATACTACTAATGGAAATTGATCGTCTAATTTACCTGCAATAATTTCATCACATACTTGGCCAATTAAATCAGCTTTTTCTTTAAGTAAAACGCCCGCATCTAAATTAGTTAAGGCGGCGGCTTTTTTTAAATACGCGAATGCTTTAATAATCTCCTTAGGCATTCTATTAATATCCTGCGCTATTTTAAAGTTGTCAATGCTTCTTTGTGTTTGAGCACCCCAATAAACATTGGCGGGTACTTTTACTTCACCCATCGTATCTTTCTCAATTCTGTATTCCATAATGTAAAATTTGGTAATGCAAAGGTAAGAAAGGTGTGATTAATTCCCTTTGAATTCGGGCTTTCTTTTCTCTATAAATGCGGTGATACCTTCTTTAGCGTCATGGGTTGTAAAGCATTCACCAAACAACTTAGCTTCAACGTCATAGCCATTTTCAGCTTCATTCCAAGCAGCGTTTACCGCCTTAATGGAATTAGCCACCGATAAAGGTGCTTTTTCATGACACACTCTTAATATGGAGAAAGCTTTGTCTAATAATTCGGTTTGAGGAACCACATAATTCACTAATCCGTAATTCATGGCTTGGGTAGCATTAATGGTTTTACCTGTAATTACTAATTCCATGGCACGGCCTTTACCTACTCTTTGGGTAAGTCTTTGTGAACCACCATAACCTACCATGATTCCTAAATTAACTTCGGGTTGTCCAAATACGGCACTCTCTGATGCTATAATAAAATGGCAAGCCATGGCTAATTCGCAGCCACCCCCTAATGCAAATCCATTCACACATGCAATCACTGGTTTGGGAGAATGTTCTATTTTAAAAAACACATCTTGTCCTCTTTTGGCAAGGGCAGTAGCATCTTCTTTAGATAAAGATTCAAATTCTTTGACATCGGCACCTGCCACAAAACTTTTTAGACCTGCCCCCGTTATAACTACACTTTTAATTTCTGGAAATTTATATACTCTATCCATGACCGCATCTAAGTCCTTCATGACTTGTTGATTCAGTGCATTTAATTTGTCAGGACGATTAATGGTAATGATCAAAGTGTGATCTTCCATTTTTGTAAACAAAGTTTGAAAGGAGGACATAGTAGCAATTTTATAAGGTTAAAAAAGCAATTTATTTTTCTCGCGCGGCAACCCAGTCTTTTATATAGCTAGCAATATCGGCTGTGTTGGCACCTGGTGCAAACAAAGTTCCAATACCCATTTCTCTTAATTTAATATTGTCTTCTTCGGGAATAATTCCACCCCCAGTTAATAACACATTGGTTAATCCTTTTTCTTGCATCATTTGATACACTTTTGGAAAGACAGTCATGTGCGCTCCCGATAAAATACTAATACCAATGGCGTCCACATCTTCCTGTAAAGCCGCTTGTACTACCATCTCGGGGCTTTGACGTAGGCCAGTGTAAATTACTTCCATGCCTGCATCGCGCAGGGCAGTAGCTATAATTTTAGCACCGCGGTCATGACCGTCCAATCCTACTTTTGCTACTAATACTCTAATGGGTTTCATTGCTATTAAGTTACATTATTTTCCTGAAAGTAATTGCAAACTATGTTCAATTCTTTTTATCGTATCTGGTATTTCAATGGATTCGATAATGTCAAAAACACCTGGCCCAAATTTACCACCCACTAGCATTATTCTTAGGGGTAATAATAAATCGCCTGGTTTTATTTCATGCGCTGCCGCCAAGGTTTTAAAATTCGATTCTAATTCGGCAGCTAAAGGCTTACCGCTCATTTCTTGGAATGATTGGGCAAGGGCTGTAAAAAAAGCATGCTTCTTATCTTCCCATTTAGGCAAAATAGCGACGGTGTCAATGGTGCTAGGCGCTGCAAAAAAGAAACTGCTTTGCGAAATAAAATCGGTAAGTAAATGACAACGATCTTTTACTAGGCCAATGACTTTAATTAAGTAAGATCGCTCGTGTATTTCAATATTGGCTTGATCAAAGAAGGGCTGCAATAAATTGGCCAATATTTTGTTATCGGTTTTCTTAATCCATTCTTGGTTGAACCATTTTGCTTTTTCATAATCAAACTTCGCACCGCCTTTATGTACTCTCTCTAAATCAAAAGCGGCTATTAATTCTTCTATCGTAAATATTTCTTTATCGCTACCATCATTCCAACCCAACATGGCCAAGAAATTAATAAAGGCTTCAGGTAAAAAACCTTTTTCTTTAAAGCCAACCGTGGTTTCTTTGGTCGTAGGATCGCTCCAATCCATTGCAAATACTGGGAAACCTAATCGTTCTCCATCTCGCTTACTTAATTTTCCACTGCCTTCTGGTTTTAATATTAATGGCAAGTGCGCCCATTTGGGCATTTTATCCAACCCAAATAAATATTTCCAAAGTAAAATGTGTACCGGTGCACTCGGCAACCACTCTTCTCCTCTAAAAGCGTGGGAAATTTTCATTAAGTAATCATCCACCACCACGGCCAAATGATAAGTAGGCATGCCATCGGCTTTTAATAAAACTTTATCATCTACAGTGCTTACATCAAAACGAACTTCGCCTCTTATGATATCGGTAAAAACTACTTCTTCTTCATCAGGTATTTTAATACGAATAACATGCGGTGTATTTTTTTTCAACAATTCACTTACTTCACTTTCTGATAATGAAATTGAATTTTTCATTTCCATTCTGTGCGCACGACTGTATTGAAAATTAGGTACCTGCTTTCTTTTCTCTTCTAAATCTTGTGGGGTATCAAAAGCGTAATAAGCAAATCCTTTTTCAATTAAAGTTTGAGCATATTGGTTATAAATGGCTTTGCGCTCACTTTGTCGGTAGGGGCCATAAGCACCACCATGCAAAGGGCTCTCGTCTGGGGTTAGTCCACACCAATTTAAAGTGTCTATAATATACTGTTCGGCACCGGCCACAAAACGGGTTTGATCGGTGTCTTCTATTCTTAAAATAAACTCCCCGTCATGATGCTTTGCGAATAAGTAATTAAACAATACAGTTCTTACCCCGCCTAAGTGAAGGCCGCCTGTAGGGGAGGGCGCAAACCTGACTCTAACCTTTGAATCCATGCTCTTTTTTATTTACACAAAGATAATATTCAAATGGGCAAAAGAACTATTTATCTTTGGGTATGTATTTAGTAAAAACACCTTTTTGGCTGCGCGCTTTGTATCCGGCTTGTACTTGGAAAATGCCTAGTACCGAGAAGGTGATTTATTTAAGTTTTGACGACGGGCCGCATCCCGAAGCCACTCCTTTTGTTTTAGCACAATTAAAAAAGTATTATGCCAAAGCAAGTTTTTTTTGCATTGGTAATAATGTACTTTCTTATGCCAATATCTATGAACAGATATTACAGGAAGGGCATGTTGTAGGCAATCACACCTATGATCATTTAAATGGATGGAAAACAGATACGGCAACTTATTTGGAGAACATTCAAAGTGCGAGCAATTTAATTGCCTCTAATTTATTTCGCCCGCCTTATGGAAGAATAAAAAGAAATCAATTAAAAAAAATAGCTGCTGATAAAACCATGCCACAACAAATTATTATGTGGGATGTTTTGAGTGGAGATTTTGATTTGAAATTATCGGGTGAACAATGTGCACGCAATGTAATTAAGCATGCTCAACCTGGATCGATTGTTGTTTTTCATGACAGTGCCAAAGCTTGGGATAGATTGCAAGTGGCATTGCCTGCCGTACTGGATTATTTCTCTAATTTGGGCTATCGATTCGAGGTCATTCAATAAAATTTGAGGCAAAAAAAAGGCCAAGGTAGAAACCCCAGCCGGTATAATCCGTACCCTATAAAAAACAAAGTTTAATGTCTGTACTAATAAGACCAATGTTGTCTACCTATCTAAAACGACTTATTGAAGGGTTTATTATGTAAAACGTAAAAAATAGCTTTTTTTTGTACCATGCGATTCATTGACACCCATGCCCACCTTTATTCAGACCCTATTAAAGACAACCTAACGGCGGTACTTAAAAATGCCGTGGACAATGGCATTGACACTATTATTATGCCCGCCATTGATAGTAATACTTTGGAGGCGATGTTAGAAGTGGAAGCGGCTCATCCAAAAAATTGTATGGCCATGATGGGCTTACACCCTTGCTCCGTGAAAGAAAATGTAGAAGAAGAATTGGCTTTAGTGGAACAACAATTACAAAAAAGAAAATTTATTGCCATTGGTGAAATTGGTTTGGATTTTTATTGGGATAAAACTTTTACTGCACAACAACAACTTGCTTTTACTACACAAATGCAATGGGCTTTGGATTATCATTTACCTATTGCCATTCATACACGCAATGCCATGGGTGAAACTATTGAGGCAGTGAAACCTTTTGCTAAAAAAGGGTTGCGTGGAATTTTTCATTGCTTTAGTGGTAGTAAAGAATCGGCCGAACAAATTATTGCCCTGGGTTTTCATTTAGGTTTGGGTGGTGTGCTTACTTATAAAAATGCTGGTGTGGCGGAAGCTATTAAAGACATTCCGATGGAGTGGTTGGTGTTGGAAACCGATGCACCTTATTTAGCACCAGTCCCTTTTCGGGGTAAAACCAATGAACCTAGTTTTATGATTCAGGTAGCGATGAAGTTGGCTGAAATTAAAAATATTCCTTTGCATGAAGTAGCGGAGATTACTACGAAAAATGCAGAGGGGGTGTTTGGGATATAGGGGCTTATTATTTAATCATCTAAAAAAGAAACCAGTTACTTTTTTAGGGCTATAAGTACTAATTGTTAAAGTAAAATATTCACTCATTATTTTTTCTCCCCCGAAGAGTATATTTTGTTGTTTTATGCGTGCTAAATTTGCAAAATATTTATCAACTACTGTGAATCTATAAGTAATTGAATTATTATATTTATTGATATCGACTTTTATTTTATCCAGACTTATTGATTTCAATTGATTATACATAGATTCAAAAATCGTTGAATCAATAAAATATTCAATTACATAACTGGAAGCCCCGTATTTTTTTGATGTATGAAACTTAGAAAATTTTCTTACAAATGGGAATATTCTAAAATTTACATCTATATTTTGGTTTGATTGATATGACCAAATTGCGCCACCTTCATTGTCTTTATTATAATTTCGACTTATTAGGAAATACTTTTTTGAATTTAAAAAGGCATTTAATGAATCTATACTTTCGATTTTGAATACCGTTTCCATCTCAGTTAGACTTAATTGCTGCGCTTTGGTTTGTGAAAATGCCTAAATAAGTAGGGTAGATAAAATCCATCTCATACATTGATATTTTTAAGAATTTCTGCTATTTTTTAAATTATTTGGACTTATTGGAGACTCTGAAAGTCTCAAATAAGCACGATTTTTTTTATTCTTTTTTGCCACTCTCTTTTTTTCGAAGAAAATAGTAAAGTTTTTAAATTCATAGGAATAGGATGAATTTGCAATTGGTTGATTTGTATATGAAAATGCAGCGTATAGGTTGACATCTTTTAATGGGAACTTATATCTTAATCCTAAATTATATCCTATAGTATTTGACTGAAAATCGGAATATCCTTTAAAGTAATTACTACCAGCTCTATAATATCCACCTGAATTATGCAAGAAAAATTGATAAGAAGGGCCAACAGTAAAAAAGTCAGGCATAAAAAATAAATCTTTTGGCTTTTCTTTAAATAGCTTAAAAATCAAGCCGCTGGCTATGTCGTCGACAACAATATTTTTATATAAATTTGTTTCAGAAATCAATGATTTTGATCCAATGATTAACGAATTGGAGATAAATAAATTAACTCTATCATTTAATTTTATTACCGAACCCATGCCCAAGTTAAAAGCGTCTTGAGTTATTACAGGGTATTGACCATTTAGTCCAGGGTCTCTTCCGGATGTTACTATATTTGAATAGCCTATAGAAATATTGAAGCCCGTGCCGTCCCTAATTTTATAATTTTTTACTGAATCATTTTTATTAATAATATTTTTAGAGGAGTCGATTGGAGGTACTTTTTCATCAAAAAAATTATCAATAGTCCCGTTTTTATAGGTTATAGATTTTAGATCTTTTATTAATATCGTATAAATGGGACCGTTTAAATTTTCAAACTTTCTGTATTTTACTTCGGATAATGTTACTTCTAAAACTACTGATGGCACTTCTTCTCCCGATTTTTTAATTAATATATCTTGTGCATATAAGTTGCTATTTAAAAAATAAGTAACTAGAGTAAGTATAATTATTTTTTTCATTCTTTTGACTTTTTAATCTTTCTTAAAACAAACATTTTAAGGAAAATAATCTATTAATTACCGGCGTTGCTTTGCCCAATTAAAAATAATACTATTGCTAAATTAAAACCTGTCCCGAGCAAAAACTTATTTTGAATTTTCTTTTTTCTTATTTTGATAGCCATTTGCTTGTAACCATTTTTATATTCTGTATTATTAATAAGTGTCTTATTTAAATAGTTTAAATTTTCATCTTTTATTTCCTTATTACTTTCAATTGCGGCAGCTATTCCGCCTACTAGAGGTGTTAATAAGAAGGTTGTAGTGAGTACTAATGATTCATCTGATTTAGGCACATAATAAAATTTTGATGCGTCTAATTGGCCTTGTTCAAAATTAGAAATACTTGGAGCGTCTTGTGTAAATAAATCTTTTGATCCATTTTCATATCGGATGATTAAAACATCTTTTATTAGTAAAGAATAAATAGGGCCTTCCAAGTTCTCAAATTTTTTATACTTTATTTCGGAAAGGGTAACCTCGGTTACTTTAGCTTTTATATCTTCCCCGGTCTTTTTTGTAATTAAATCCTGCCCAAAAGACACAATTACAATCAATGATAAGGCACAAGTAATTAAAAAGTATTTTTTCATTCTAAAAAGTATAACTTAAAACAACACTTAAAGAATTATTCTTAAAGATCGAGTTTAACCCAGTACCTTGGAATTCAACTTTACTAGTACTACTCAAAATATTAGACAATCCATACCCATATCTAAATCCAGCATGTATTTTTTCAGTTAGTTTAATGCCGCCTCCAAAAACAAATTGGAGATCGGTTGTGTTAAAATTATTCTTTTTAACTGATGTATCTGATTTAGAGCTGGCTCCTAACAAGACTCCTAATTGTGGCCCCGCTTCTACATATAAAATATCAGTGACTGCGAATTTAAATAATAGTGGAATGCTTATATAGTTTAGATCTACGCTATCTGCCATAGTTCCCATTACCTGATATAGTATTTCAGGTTGAATTGAAACACTTTCATTAAGCGCATAATTTAAAAAGCCACCCACAACATATTTTGTTGACTTTGAGGTATTAACTTCAAGTCCATTTAATGATATTTTCCAGGAAGGATAATTAACGCCCCCTTTTAAACCAAAAGTAGTTTGTGCTTGTATTTGACTTGTTGATAATATAGTAGCAATTAGGATTAAGCCTAATATTTTTTGAATATATTTTCCCATACGAATGATTTTAATAATTCATTTAAGACAGCTAGAATTAGCTGAATGGGGGTAGTGTAAAGGTACAGATGATATATTATATATTATCTTAATTTTTTTGCTGCTATTTGGTTTTGGAGAGGGATGCCGGAGCAAAGCTCCGGCATCCCGGGGGGTCTGAAAATAGAAAGCGCAACCCAGAGCGCGCTTCGCGCCCTCGTGTTTTTAATTCATCCACTTCGATCTCGAAATGAGTTTCGGATCTCGTGGCTAAATTAAAAACCCACCCCGTGTTCCGGGGTGGGTTGCGCATTTATTTTGCAGAGAGGAAGGGATTCGAACCCCCGATACGTTGCCGTATACACGCTTTCCAAGCGTGCTCCTTAAACCACTCGGACACCTCTCTTTGGGGCAGCTAAGTTAAAATAAATACTTGAGTTTATTGGCCTTTAATGCTCTTTTCTGTTATGATCCATGCGCTCATTGTATTCCAAAGGCTCGTTTTTCCAATTCTTATTATAAGAGACAAACCAACCCAACCAGATGGATCTGGATAAGCGCATGATGAAGGGTTGTGTAAATAGTAATAATACGATGGCCGTGCCCATCCAATAAAAAATTCGATTATCATCCAAGTCAAAAGTCATACCTATTAATACCTTCCATGCTACAAAAGTAGATACGAAATAGGCAACCGTTAATGCATAACTCACATAACCTGTACCATAATAAAATCCCAATTCAATTTCGGTAGGTTGCCCACACACCGGACACCTTTCATTCATTTTAGTAATGGCAGATAAATTGTAAGGATTGCTAGATACAAATAATTTTCCTTCTCTACACCTTGGACATTTGTTGTTAAGGGTACTCCACAAATAATTTTTCGGCATGCCGCAAAGGTATCAAATTATTAAGGAAGTTTTGTAATTAATGAAAAAAACTCAATGGTTAATTGGCTATTAATTGCTCCATTTGTATGCCCCTGGATCCCTTGATTAAAAAATAATGGTCTTGATAATGTTGTGCATCCAACCAATGCTTGGCGGCTTCCACCTTTTCAAAATATGTATAAGCGTGGGTGCAATTTTCAAATTCTTTGCCTACTAAAATTACTTCTTTGAAAGGGTAGGCGTTAATCAAATTAATTATTTGCTGATGTTCTTCAACACTACTAGCTCCCATTTCTCTCATGCCCCCTATACAAAGTATTTTTGATTTGCTTTCAATGTTTGCAAAATTTTCAATGGCCACTTTCATACTACTTGGGTTGGCATTGTAGGCATCGAGTATTACTTGGTTATTTTTCCAAGTAATTAATTGGGAACGACTATTGGTGGGTTGGTAATTTTCAATAGCTGCCATTATTTTTTCAACAGGTACTTCACAGTACAATCCAATACTGATAGCGGCTAGTACATTGGGTATATTATAGGCACCTACCAATTGCGTTTTTATAATTTTATTTTCGATACTTGCATTATCTGCTTTGGTAATGCGTACTTGCAATAAACCTCCTTGGCTAATTTCTTCTTGGCCTTGCAAACTCCCGCTATTGGTTCCGTAAGAAATGATATTTTGTATGCCTTTGCTCATGGCATTTAAATAATCATAATCACTATTGACAAAGGCACTGCCACCATGTTGTTTTAAATAATCAAACAATTCTCCTTTTCCCTTTTTCACGCCGTCTTCACTACCAAAGCCTTCTAAGTGCGCTTTGCCGCAGTTATTAATTAATCCATGGGTGGGTAAAGTATAACTGCAATAGCTTTCTATTTCGTGTAAATGATTCGCGCCCATTTCAATAATAGCATATTGCGCAACTTTTTTAATACTTAATAAAGTAAGCGGTACGCCAATATGATTGTTTAAATTTCCTTGGGTAGTATAGGTGGTATAATGACTACTTAGTACCGCCATTACCAATTCTTTAGTAGTGGTTTTTCCATTGCTTCCTGTGATAGCTATAAATGGAATGGTAAATTGTTGACGATGATATTTTGCAAGGGCTTGCAAACTAGTTAACACGTCTTCTACTAAAATGATTCTTTCTTGTAAATTTTCTGATGCGATGATGGGTTCATCCACAATGGAATAGGCTGCGCCTTGTTCTAATGCTTTTATAGCAAATTCATTTCCATTAAAATTGGGGCCTTTCAAAGCAAAATACAAATCCCCTTTTTGCAATTTTCTGGTATCGGTTTGCACTTGAGGGTGCAACTTAAAAATTTCGTATAAAGAAGTAATGGAATCAAGCTGCTTCATAAGGGTAGCAGTTTTAGCTGTTTGCCGAACTTAATAAACAAGTGGCCATGGCTACTAAACCTTCTTCTCTTCCAGTGAAGCCCATAGTTTCGGTAGTAGTTGCTTTAATGGAAATATCTTTATTGCCTATATGTAAAATACCAGCGATGCATTCTTGCATGGCTATAACATATGGTTTAATTTTTGGTGACTCTAAACATAAAGTGGCATCTATGTTTACTATTTGATACCCTTTTGCCGTAATTAAATCGTAGGTTTTTTGAAGTAAAATTTTACTGTCAATATTTTTATAAGCAGCATCTGTATCGGGGAAGTGAGTGCCAATATCTCCTAAACTTAAGGCACCTAATAATGCGTCACAAATAGCATGCAATAATACATCTGCATCACTGTGTCCCAAAGCACCTTTGGTATGTGGAATTTTAATGCCACCAATCCATAAGTCACGGCCAATCACTAATTGATGAAAATCGATGCCGGAGCCTATGCGTAATTTCATTCCCCTTATTTTTTAAATAATTTATTCCACAAGCTTACTTTTTCTTCGGAAGCGCCTGGGGTATCAATTCCAAATGCAGATACTGCGCATCTAAATCCAATGGTGCTGGATGATTTATCTTGGTCTAAGAATCTTCTGGTGCCTGGGTTTAACCAATAAGGACGGTCTTTCCAACTACCACCTTTGTATACTCTAGATTTATTAGATATTAAAGTATTGGTATTGGTTTCGTAATTAGAAGTATTAGCATCGTCTCCATCTAGTGAATTATTTCCTCTATAAGGATTAAAATCATCCATATCCACAGTGTTCATAGGACGGTAAATATCGGCCACCCACTCATTTACATTCCCGCTAATATTATACAAGCCAACTTGATTTTGTAAAAAACTGTTTACTTTAGAGGGGAAGCCAGCGCCATCATTGGAATAACCTACCATGCCCATATAATCGCCACTTCCGTTTTTGAAATTAGCTAAAAACATTCCTTTACTTCCTTTCTTTTTGCCTGTTATTGTATTTCTTAACCCATCATTACCATTAGAGCTCCAAGGATAAGGACTGTCAGAACTTACAACATTGGCATTTGGATGTTGTGAATTAGAACCTGATTTGGGAAGATTAAAACCAGAAATATAGTTTTTACCACTAGATACTTTTGCTGCATATTCCCACTCTGCTTCGGTAGGTAATCGGTAGTCGGGGATCATCACGTAGTCATCCACATTTTTAGATCTGTTAAATCCTGTAGCAGATGAGGTGTTGGAAACACCATTGCTGTTGGATGAATCTAAAATATCATTGGCTAGACCCATTTTACCAACGTATGGTTTTTTAGGATCTATCAATTTATACTTTAATAAAGTTTGCTCATTGGACCTGTCAGTTTTCCATCTGCAATAATCATTGGCTTGCTCCCAACTAACGCCGACTACGGGGTAGTCATTAAATACGGCAGATCTAAAATAACCTTCTACCATGGGATCATTATAGGATAAGTCTGTTTTCCAAACAGTTGTGTCTGGCAAAGCAGCTTTAACTATCGAATCTCTTCCGATGGGAATAAATATTTTTTCCAACCAATGAATATAAGTACGGTATTTCTTATTGCTTACTTCGTATTGGTCTATTCTAAATGAACTTACAGTTACTCTTCTCAAACTGTTGTTCCAATCTCCCATGATGTTTTCTTGATTCATACCCATTGCAAAAGTACCTCCACGAATGAGTATGGTTTCGGCATAAGGATCGTTCGATTTTGCCTCTATCTTGATGAAGTTGTTTTCTTTGCTATTGGAAGGGGATAGTAAAGTTGGCCCTAATAATAACAGACCGAAGAACAGTAAAATACTATTAATAAAATGCATAGTAATTATTTATACAAAAATGGGGTTAAGTGATAGTGCGAATATAGCTTGTTTTTTAATCATTTATTCACTTGTAAGTATATTCTTGTGTTAGTAAAACCCTAATTTTAAGGTATGATAAGGGCGGCCCTACTATATTTTTTATGTATTGTAATTTTTCCTTCTATTTCAAGTGGGCAAAGCTCGCCCTTTTTGAATGGGAAATGGGTAAAAATTGCATCTACCAAACAGGGGGTTTATCAAATTACAGGATCCCAACTAAAGGCCATGGGTTTCCCTATCCCTTTTGCCTCCAGCCAAGTGCAATTGTTCAATTATAATTTAGCTAATTTGAATGACAAGGTAGTGGCGAGTCCAATGGTGGGCATTACCGAAAATGCGATTCTGGTCAACGACGGTGGTGACAATCAATTTGATGAAAAAGATTTTTTATTATTTTATAGTGAAGGAGCTATTCAATGGAAATACGACGAAGTAAAAGCCTTACCTACACATTTTAAAAATGCAACTAGTGATTCAGTTTTTTATTTTGTTACGATGGGTATTAATGGAAAAAGAATTGCAACACCCGCAAAAATAAATGCTGCATCAGAAACTATCGATTATTATGATGAAAGATGGGTGATTGAAAAAGATAGCGTCTCGCTTTTAAATAGCGGCAAATTATTACTCGGTGCTCCCATGGGTCAAGGCAATGGTAAACTAGCACAACTCAATTATACATTTAATATGGAAGGGTTGCTTGTAAGTAGTCCATTAAAAATAGTGAGTAAGTATGTGGCCACGGCCTATGAAAGCAAAGCTAATTTTAAATTATCAGTCAATTCGAATGCGGCAAGAACCAGTGCTATAGATCCTGTGTCTGGGTATTTATATAATGAGTCGGCCAATATTGTAACAGATAGTTTTAGTTATTTATTGAATGCGAATACTAATTTAGCAAGTCCAATCAACTTGGCCATTGCTTTTTCTAGCGACAATACAACTGCAACGGGTTGGATAGATTTTATTGAAATAAATGCCAAAAGAAAAATTGGCTTTTGGGGAAATAATTCTTTTGGCTTCAGAAATTATTTAAATATAAAAACAGGGTCTGCTACACAATATCAATTACAAAATATAGACGCTACCACTGAAGTCTGGGATGTTACTCATCCAGAACAGCCCCTTGCTTTATCTATTAATTTTCAAACGCCCACTGCTGGTAATTTTATTCAATTAGCAGATACGCGACGTGATTTTTTTGCTGTCAAGCAACGTGCCTATGAAACGCCCACTTTTATTGCTGCGGTAGATAAGCAAAATGTGCTAGGAACTGAAGTGCCGGATTATATTATAGTGAGTGCTGGCAATTATTTAAAAGCAGCAAAAAAATTGCTAGATTTTCATGAATCTGCACATGGATTAAAGGGTCGGGTGTATAATGTGAATGAAATTTTTAATGAATTTTCGGGAGGTCAACCTAGTCCTACAGGGATAAGAAATTTTATTCAATATTTATTTAATCAAGCAGCCGAAAAGCATCAAAGGGCCCCTCAATATTTATTATTAATGGGCATTGCTAATTTTAGTAATAAAAATTACAATAGTGCTTATCAAATTCCAGTTTTTGAAAGTGAGGCCTCTGCTGGCGTTTTAACAACTTATCCTACCGATGATTATTATAGTATTCTAACCCTTAATGATGATATCAATGCATCTGATAATATAAAAAATCTTTCATTGGCTACTGGAAGGTTGCCAGTAAGGACAACGGCAGAAGCGGATACGGTGGTCGAAAAAATTATTAATTATCAAAAAAATACCAATGGAGGGGCTTGGAAAAATCAAGTGACTTGGGTGGCAGATGATGGAGATTATAATTTGCATTTGCAAGATGCGGAAGACATTTCAAGTAATTTGCAAAAAAAGGCACCCAGTTGGAATCAAAAAAAAATATACTTAGATTTATATCCTGCCAATAAAAATATTGCAGGCAATACTTATCCGTTAGTAAATGCGGCCATCAATCAATCCATTAATACGGGAACTTTAATTTTAAATTATACGGGTCATGGAAATTATACAAGACTTTCAGAAGAGGCCGTGATTGCACAGCCCGATGTGCAACTTTGGAATAACGCTGGAAAGCTACCTTTAATGATTACAGCCTCCTGTGATTTCGCGCCCTATGACCAACCCCAATTAAGTCCATTTGGGTTTGATGCGCTTTTAAAAAATTCAAAAGGCGTAGTGGCCTTGGTGGCGGCAAGTAGGCTGGTATATGCTTATAGCAATAAACAAATCAATGATCAATTTATTCAAAAATTATTGGTGCCCGATAGTGCAGGGTATTTTTTAACCATTGGAGTTGCTTTGCAAAAATCTAAAATGGCTGCTTGGGCACAGGGGGAAGATCATATTAATACTTTTAAATTTACATTATTGGGAGACCCTGCTATGCATTTGGCTAAGCCAACGGATCAAGTTGTTTTAAATTCAATCAACGGAAAAATATTTACAGGGGTGGACACTTTGCAAGCAGGAAATAAGTATTCGATTAGTGGAAGGGTGGAATCTAAGGGGCAAATAAAAAATAATTTTACAGGGACACTTGAAATGATACTTTATGATGCGATTAATTCGAAAAAAACATTGGGAAGTGATATTAAGAGCATTCCAGTAAATGTAAGCGTTCAAGAAAATATTTTATTTAAGGGCAAAGCGAGCGTCAAAAATGGAATTTTTATTATTGATTTTATGTTACCCAAGGAAGTGAGCGTAAATCAGGGGACTTTAAAATTGCAATTAAATGCTTTTAATGATAGCTCGGATGCAATGGGTATTTACAATCAAATTTATGCGAAACCCCTGCTTTCTGAAAACATCACTGATATTTTTGGTCCTTCCATGAAAGTTTTTTTGAATGATACTAATTTTATCAACGGTGGTTGGGCGGCGGCTCATTCCACACTGCTTGTTAATTTAAAAGATGAAGCGGGTATTCAAACTTCGGGTAATTCATTGGGACATGACATTACTTTATTAATTGATGGAGATACTAAAAATGAATTGGTATTGATTAATTATTATACAGCAGCAATCAATACTTATCAAAAAGGAAGTATATAAAATGTATTTCCTCAATTTACAATTGGCCAACATAAATTAATCATTAAGGCCTGGGACCTATTAGGCAATTCAAGCAAAGACACCCTAATTTTTATAGTGCCAGATACAGCAGGGTTACTAATTAATAAAGTAAATAATTTCCCCAATCCATTTAACAATGCTACTACTTTTAGTTTCGAGCACAATCAATTAGATAATATTCTAAATATTAACTTAAGCCTTTATGACAACAATGGGTTGCTATTATTTACAAGGCCTTTAAGTGCCCAGTACAATGCGAATAGAGTTGTTTCCTATTGGGATGGAACCAATGCTAATGGAGGCTTATTAAATCCAGGAGTATATTATTATAAAATAACCCTATTCAATGGGAAGGAGACGAAAGTGTTGGCTAATAAATTAGTTAAATTTTAAGCAGGCCTTTAAATGAATTTAGTACCTTTGATTTTCATAAGTTGAAATTATTATTATGACCCAGTTCAAGCTCAAGGCATTAGTTTTTTTATTGACTGCATTTTTTTTAACACAAAATGTTTGGGCACAAATTAATATCCAAAGTACGGCCGTTCCATTTATGTTAATCTCTCCCGATGCACGTTCTGGGGGTATGGGTAATTTGTCATTGGCGATGTCTCCGGATGCCAATGATCTTTTTGGGAACACGGCCAAGCTCCCTTATATGGAAGAGAAACAAGGGTTTCTAATTAACTATACACCTTGGTTAAAAGATTTAGGTTTGACCGATGTGTATTTAGCAAGTGCCGGCTATTTTAAAAAATTAAATAATATAAGTGCATTAAATAGTTCTTTGCGCTTTTTTAGTTTAGGTAATATAGATTTTACAGATGAGTCTGGAAATACTTCACTTCCCTCTCAACGACCTTCTGAGTTTAGTTATGATTTTGGCTATAGCGTTTTATTGACCGATCAATTAAGCATGGGTGTTACCTTAAGATATATTTATTCTAAATTGGTTACTGGTTCATTTATTAATAATCCCGTTAATTATAGAGCTGGTAATACTTTATCGGGTGATATTAGTTTATTTTACAAACAAAATGAAAACCTGCAAGGCTTTCACGGTGGTTTATTACTTTCTAATTTAGGAGGTAAAATTAGTTATACAGATAATTCAAAAAAGTATTTTATTCCTGCTAATATTGGTATTGGTGTTGGATATTTAAATAAATTAGACGCCGAAAATTCTTTGGAATTTGGGGTAGATGTGAATAGATTAATGGTTCCAGTGAGTCCTAATAATTCAGACCAAGAATCAGTGAATCATTATTTTTCTCAGTCGGTGGTATCAAGTTGGTTTAATTCTTTTACTGCCAAAGAGGGCATGCCTTTAGGAGAATCCTTAAAAGCATCCACGGGTATAGAATACAATTACATTAATCGTTTTTATTTGAGAGCAGGCTATTTCTTAGATAATAATAAAAATCTTGGCAATATGCAATATTTCACTATAGGTACTAGCTTTCAGTACCAACAGTCTAAGTTCAATATTTCCTATTTAGTTCCATCTGGTGGGGGTATCACCAAAAATCCACTTTCCAATACCATCCGTTTTGGTAGTATTTTTTACTTCTAGTTCTATTTTACCTATTTTTGTTGACCATGTCAATTGCTATTAAAATTGTAAATAAGAGTCGTCATTCATTGCCTGACTATGCAACTTCAGGTGCATCGGGTATGGATATTCGGGCCAATTTGGAAGGCCCCTTACAATTACAACCCATGGAACGTTGTTTAATTCCAACAGGTTTATTTTTAGCTATTCCAGAAAATTATGAAGCACAAATAAGACCCCGAAGCGGATTGGCCATTAAACAAGGGCTTACTTGTTTAAATACCCCAGGTACTATTGATGCCGATTATAGAGGCGAAATAAAAGTGATCTTAATTAATTTATCTACAGAGGAGCAAGTCATTCAGGACGGAGATCGTATTGCACAAATAGTTTTTTGCGCAGTAGAAAAAGCAATTTTAGAATCGGTGGTTGAATTAGAAATTACGCAAAGAGGTGCTGGAGGTTTTGGGCACACGGGTAAACAATAACAATAGCATGAAAAAAATTATAATCTTTTTTGGAGCAATTTTTTTAATAGCCTCCTGTTCCACTTTTAGAAAAGTGCAAGTACTTAAAGAAGCGCTTTCTAAAAAAGATTCCGTTCAAATGCAGTTGTTTTCGGGGGTTTCCAAAGTTGACTCTTTGGCTATTGTTAAAAACATTATTGAAAAAATAGCGCTAACAAAAATCGATTTTAAAACGATGAATGCGCGTTTAAAAGTGGATTACGAATCTGCTAGCAATGCAGACAATTATATCGTTAACGTTAGTTTGATAAAGGATTCTGCTATTTATATTACCATTAGAGGGGCGATGGGGGTGATTGGCTTAAAGGCGCTTATTAATAAAGACAGTGTGGTTTTAATTTACCCATTGAAAAAAAATAAAAACATAGAATATAAGTCATTGGGTTATTTGCAAGAAGTATTAAAAATTCCATTTAAATTTAATACGCTACAGGACTTAGTGGTGGGGAACCCTATTTTTATGGAAAATGCAAAAATGGTTTCCTATAAGGTGAATAATAATAATCAATTAGAAGTAGGCATGTTGGGCAGCTTATTTAAAAATTTAATAGTTTTAAATAATGATAATTCTAGGATACTTCAACTAAAGTTAGATGACGTTGATATTACGCAACATCGCACCTGCGCGATCGCTTATAGCAATCATGTACCTGTTAATGAATATCAATTTCCAATGAATAGGGAGTTGATAATTTCCGCGCAATCTCGTTTAGAAGTGCGTATGGAAGTGAAGGAATTTAATTTTAATGAGCCTTTAAAATATACCTTTGGGATACCTAAACCAGGGAAAAGAAAATAAGTAATCAATGTTTATGATAAAAAGGGCTATACTGTTTATTGTTTTTTTTGGAAGTATGTGCATGCCTGCTTTAGCTCAAGATAATTTGTCAAGAGATGATTTGCAAAAAGAAACACAAGCCATTCGAAAAGAAATTGATGAATTAAATTTATTATTGGAACAAACCAAGAAGAATAAAAAAAATTCATTAGGCCAATTGGCAGTCATTCATAGTAAAATTGCTAAAAGAGAAGCTTTGATTAAAGGCATTGCCAAGCAGGTTAAAATATTGGACGATGCTATTTACACCAATCAATTGGACGTTCAAAAATTAAATAAAGACTTAGACACCTTAAAATCCAAATATCAAAAAAGTATCATTTTTGCCTATAAGAGCAGAAGTGGTTATGAGTACCTAAACTTTTTATTTTCTGCCAATAGTTTTAATGATGCTGTAAAACGAATCACTTATTTAAAAAGTTATAGACAAAATAGAGAAGCGCAAGCGCATACTATTGATCTATCCCAACAAGATTTAAATGTTAAAATAACCCAATTAGGCTCTAATAAAAAAGATCGATTAAAAACTTTGACTGTTCAAAATGAGCAATTAAAAGTGTTGGTAGATGATCGTAAAGAGCAAGATAAAATTGTCAATCAATTAAAAAATAAAGAACAAGAAATAAGTGCACAGGTTCGACAAAAAGAAGCACAAAGAAGAAAGATGCAATCTGCTTTGTTGACTATTATACGTCGTGAAACATTAGAGGCGGAAAGAAAAGAAAAAGAAAGAATTGCCAAAGCTAAAGCAGCCAATGAAGCAGCAGCGAAAGCCAATGCCAAAGCCAATGTGGAAGCGCCTGCTGCTTCAAAAACTAATCCCAAAAATATAAAAGTTATTAATGCGGAAGGTGGATTAACCAGTACCACTGATAATCGTCCTTATTCTGCATTAGAAACCACCGAAGAGGGCAGAGAGGCTTCTATTTCATTTGAAAATAACAAAGGAAATTTACCCTGGCCTGTGGATAAAGGAAATGTATACATTCATTTTGGTGTCGAAAATATTCCTGGTACTAAATTAAATAGAAAAAGTGATGGCATCGAATTGGCTTTACCTAAAGGCACTTCTGTAAAAAGTTTAGCCAACGGAATTGTAAAATATACTGGAGACATTAATGGTGACCTCACTGTTTTTGTTCAACACGGAAAATACTTTTCTACTTATACGCATTTAAGTAGCATCAATGTGAGTGTGGGTCAGGAAGTTAGGGCAGGTACTTTGCTTGGTAAGTCGGGCATTAATTTAGATGGAGAAGGCGCTTTATTGTTAATGATTAACAATGAGAAAGGGATTTTCTTTGATCCTGAAAATTGGTTGAAAAATAGAAGATAATTTTTGCGATTATTTTTTTACATTACAATCTAATAATAGCTTGTAATGTCAAAATACATCTTATCCTTTGATCAGGGAACGACAAGTAGTCGTGCCATGTTATTTGATCACCAGGGGCAAATTCATGCCACTGCACAAAAAGAGTTCAAACAAATTTTTCCTAAACCAGGTTGGGTCGAGCATGATCCTTTAGAAATATGGAGTACGCAAATGGGCGTAGCTACCGAAGCCATTAGCATGAAGGGGTTATCCATGCAAGACATTGCGGCCATTGGCATTACCAATCAAAGAGAAACTACTGTTGTCTGGAATAAAATTACGGGGCAACCTGTTTACAACGCCATTGTGTGGCAAGATAGGCGCACTTCTGATTTTTGTGATGAATTAAAAAAACAGGGAAAAGCTGCAATGATTCAAGAAAAAACAGGCTTGGTGATTGATGCTTATTTTTCTGGATCAAAAATAAAATGGATTTTAGATAATGTAAAAGGGGCAAGAGATTTAGCCAATAAAGGCGAGCTTTTGTTTGGCACTGTTGATTCCTGGTTAGTTTGGAAATTAACCAATGGCCAAGTACATGTTACAGACGTGACCAATGCTTCCCGCACGATGCTATTTAATATTCACACTTTACAATGGGATGCTGAATTATTGAAAATATTAGATGTTCCAGCTTTAATGTTGCCTCAAGTAAAAAGTAGCAGTGAAGTATACGGACACACTACTCAATTATTTGCACATCACGAAATTCCTATTGCAGGTATTGCAGGAGATCAGCAATCTGCTTTATTTGGACAAATGTGTACGGCGCCTGGCATGGTCAAAAATACTTATGGTACCGGTTGTTTTATGTTAATGCACACTGGAGAAAAGGCAGTGAGTTCAAAAAATAATTTATTAACCACTATTGCTTTGCAAATGAATGGCCATACTTATTATGCTTTAGAAGGTAGTGTGTTTATTGGAGGTGCGGTGGTACAATGGTTAAGAGATGGCTTACATTTAATTAGAAATTCATCGGAAGTAGAAGCTTTAGCCAAGGAAGTAGAAACTACAGATGGTGTTTATTTAGTGCCTGCTTTTGCAGGATTAGGGGCACCCTATTGGAATCAACATGCAAGAGGAACCATTATGGGTATTACGCGTGGTACCAGCTCTGCACATATTGCACGTGCTGCACTTGAAAGTATTGCTTTTCAAAGTTATGATTTATTAAAAGCGATGGAAGCCGATTCGGGCATTCCCATTGCCGAATTAAGAGTAGATGGTGGCGCTACCCATAATAATTTACTCATGCAGTTTCAATCTGAAATTGTCAACACTAAAGTAGTTCGTCCAACCATGGTCGAAACCACAGCACTGGGCGCTGCGTATTTAGCAGGATTGGCAGTTGGTTTTTGGAAAGACATAGAAGAGTTAAGATCAAAATGGCAAATAGATCAAATTTTTGTGCCCACTGTAAATGAGACACAAAGGTTGGAGTGGATTCAAGGTTGGGAAAGAGCCATCAAAGCAACGAATAATTGGTAATCAAAATTTATTTCACTTTTTGAAGTTTAAAATTTTATTGCATAACTTAATTTAATATTTAACAAAAATAAAAACATATGACACCATTTGTAGCAGAATTACTAGGAACCGCATTGGTTGTAACCATTGGAGATGGCGTAGTTGCCAATAATGTCTTACCTCATACTAAAGGAAGCAATGGTGGCTTGGTGACCATTGTACTCGGTTGGGTGATTGCAGTTTTCATTGGGGTATATGCTACAGCTAGTATTAGTGGGGCTCATTTAAATCCTGCAGTAACTATTGCTTTTGCAAGTGCTGGAAAATTTAGCTGGGCCTTGGTGCCTTCTTATATATTGGCTCAAATGTTAGGGGCTATGTTGGGAGCTTTCATAGTTTGGATGATTTATAAAGATCAATTCAACGAGTCCAAAGATCAAGGGTTACAATTGGCTGTTTTTGCAACAGGGCCTTCTATTCGCAATTTGCCTCAAAACTTTATAGTAGAGACCTTGGCAACGATGGTCTTTCTGATAGGCATCTTTTTTCTTAAACCAGCGGGTTCCGATTTAGGTCCTTTGTCTGCCTTGCCTGTTGCCTTATTGGTGGGTGGAATTGGCTTTGGACTAGGCGGCCCTACCGGTTGGGCCATCAATCCAGCCAGGGATTTAGGTCCTAGAATCATGCACTTTGTATTGCCAATCAAGGGAAAAGGGAGTAGTGATTGGGGTTATGCAGCGGTACCCGTTTTAGGCCCTATTGTGGGGGGAATTTTAGCTGCTTTTATCTACCTACAATTTTTGCAATAAAGCTACAAAGCCTTACCTTTGCAACCGAAATAGAATATTATGGTAACAACAGGTAAAATCAAACAAATTATTGGCGCTGTAGTCGATGTGCAATTCCCAAATCAGAATGCACTTCCTGAAATTTACAATGCCTTATACATTACAAAACCGAATGGTGAAAAACTAATTCTTGAGGTGCAACAGCACTTAGGAGAAGACAGTGTGAGAGCCATTGCAATGGATGGTACAGAAGGATTGGTAAGAGGTATGGTCGTAACCGATACAGGTAAGCCTATCTCCATGCCAATTGGTGATGATATCTACGGTCGTTTATTTAATGTAACAGGTGATGCCATTGATGGTTTACCACAATTGGATAAATCTAACGGACGTCCTATTCACGCAAATCCTCCTAAGTTTGAAGACTTAAGTACTGCAACAGAAGTGTTGTTTACAGGTATTAAAGTAATTGATTTAATTGAGCCTTATGCAAAGGGTGGTAAAATTGGATTGTTTGGTGGTGCAGGTGTAGGTAAAACTGTATTGATTCAAGAGTTAATTAATAATATCGCAAAAGGACACGGTGGATTATCAGTGTTTGCGGGTGTGGGTGAAAGAACACGTGAGGGGAATGACTTATTGCGTGAGATGATTGAAGCAGGCATCATGAAATATGGTGAGGATTTCAAACATAGCATGGAAGCAGGCGGATGGGATTTGAGTAAAGTAAATATGAAAGACTTAAAAGAATCAAAAGCTACTTTCGTATTTGGACAAATGAACGAACCTCCAGGAGCACGTGCGCGTGTGGCTTTGAGTGGTTTGACTATTGCGGAATATTTCCGTGATGGAGATGGTACAGGAAAAGGAAAAGACATTTTATTTTTCGTTGATAATATCTTCCGTTTCACACAAGCAGGTTCTGAGGTATCGGCTTTATTAGGTCGTATGCCATCAGCAGTAGGCTACCAACCTACTTTGGCTACAGAGATGGGATTGATGCAAGAACGTATTACATCTACCAAAAATGGTTCTATCACTTCTGTACAAGCGGTGTATGTTCCTGCGGATGATTTAACCGATCCAGCACCAGCTACTACTTTTGCGCACTTAGATGCAACAACAGTATTGTCTCGTAAAATTGCCGATTTAGGTATCTATCCTGCGGTGGATCCATTGGATTCTACTTCAAGAATTTTGACACCAGCAATTGTGGGTGAAGCGCATTATGACACTGCGCAAAAAGTAAAAATGATTTTACAACGTTACAAGGAGTTGCAAGATATCATCGCCATCTTAGGTATGGATGAATTAAGTGACGAAGATAAATTAATTGTATCTCGTGCGCGTCGTGTACAACGTTTCTTATCACAACCTTTCCATGTGGCAGAACAATTCACCGGTTTAAAAGGAGTATTCGTATCTATCGAAGATACCATCCGCGGATTTAATGCAATTATGGATGGAGATGTGGATGCTTATCCAGAAGCAGCGTTTAACTTAGTGGGAACCATTGACGATGCTATTGAGAAAGGAAAGAAAATGATGGCTACAGCCTAATTATAAAATTTCGATTACTTAAACAGCTTTCATGTTATTGGAAATATTAACACCAGAAAAAAAACTATTCAGTGGCGATGTGCAAGGCGTTCAGTTGCCAGGTATTGATGGTTTATTTGAAGTTCTGGACAAGCACGCTCCACTAGTGAGTGCTTTAGGGGTGGGTCAGGTAAAAGTGTTAAAAAAAGGGATGGCTTCGGAAATGTATGCCATTCAAGGTGGATTTGTAGAAGTGATCAATAATAAAGCGACGGTATTAGTGGAAGGTGTTTTGTAACTAACCTAATCTGTTAAAAAATAGCTACTATTATAAATAATTGTCCCGGTTGCCATAGGTAGCCGGGATTTTTTTTATATTCACATACCTAAAACTGGGGTAGACGCTTTGCTATGAAAAAAACATTCCCAATTATATTTACTTTAATAGGCTTATCCATATTGGGTATTTTATTTATTCAAATTACTTGGTTACAAGGCTTGCTAATTTTATCTAAAAATCAATTGTCCGATAAGCTGAATCAGTCGGGTGTTATGGTTTCCAATGAAATTGCAAAAAAAATGAATACTGGCTTGTCTTTTCATTTGCCCAAAAAAGCATTAGGCTTAAACGATGATTATCATTTACATAGTTTTGATGAAAATACTATTGCAGACACTTATAGTAAAGAAGAGATTAATTTAAAAATTAGAATTGCATTAGGGAAGTATGGATTAGGGGATGTGCAGTTTGAGTTTGCGGTGGCGGATAAAAAAGGCAATATTGAATTAAAGAGCAATAAATTTGAAGATGTATTTACGGATGAAGAAAATAGTTTACAAAGTAGGGTTTCGGTAATACCGCAGGATGTGATAGAGCCCTCGGGTCCATTTGAGTCTATTATTATCGTCATGCCTAATGTGAGAATGTATTTATTGCATGCTTTACAATGGGTGATTGTAGGGGTAGTATTATTTATATTGGTGGTATTAGCAGCATTTTTCATCACCATTAGGTCATTGATGTCTCAAAGGAAGTTGGTAGAAATTAAAAGAGATTTTATCAATAACATGACCCATGAATTAAAAACGCCATTGGCTACCATCTCCTTGGCGGTAGATGCATTAAAAAGTTCAAAAGTAAATACCGATCCAAAATCGGTTGAATATTTTATAAATATTATCAAGGAAGAAAATGTGCGTATGAATAAACATGTAGAAATTATTTTACAAGCAGCGCAATTGGATAAAAAAGAAAATGAATTAACTAAACAGCCAACGGATGTTCATGATTTAATTCAGGGGGTAGTAGATAGTTTTAAATTGCAGCTCGAAGGCAAGCCCTCCAAGGTTCAAACTTTGTTGGAAGCCAATCCGGCCATCATTGAAGTGGATGAAGAGCACTTATTGCATGTGCTATCTAATTTAATTGACAATGCTATTAAGTATGCTAAAGAAACGATTGATATTATTATTAAGACAAAGTCGGTGAATAATAAAATGTACATTACCATCGAAGACAAAGGTATTGGAATGAATGCAGATGCGATCAAACATATTTTTGAAAAATTTTATAGGGCCCATTCAGGCAATGTGCACGACGTGAAAGGCTATGGCTTGGGAATGAGCTATGTCAAGTGGGTAGTGGATTCACATAAAGGCAGCATTCAAGTAAAAAGCGATTTAGGCAAAGGCACTTCCATTGAAGTGGTATTACCTAACAGTTAAGAAATCCAAAACAAGGAACCATCGCCGTAACTTAAAAAACGGTATTGATGGTCGATAGCATGCTTATAAATATTTTTCCATTGGTCTCCCGTAATGGCTGCTATAATAAGCAATAAGGTGGATTTAGGTTGATGAAAATTAGTGATGAGCCCATTACACAATTTAAAGGAATAGCCAGGTACAATCATTAGTTGAGTGCTAGTAATTAATTTGTTTAAATTTTTTAATTCCATCCAATCTAATAAAGCGTTTAGGGATTCTTTATTGGAAATTTCGAATACATTTAAATCATAAGCATCCCATTGTAGCAATTTTAAATCGAAGGGGGCTAATTTTTTTAAACTTGCTGTTTTTTTAAATTGAATAATTTTAACACCTAACCAATAGAGCGACTCAATAGTCCGCAGCGAAGTAGTCCCCACTGAAATAACAGGCACTGGCTTTTGATTATTTTCAAGTTTTTCTTTTTCATATTCTTTTTGCAAGAAAAATTCAACGATCGATTTGGGCACTTCAAAAAATTCTGCGTGCATGGGATGATCGCTTATGTTTTCTGTTTTAACGGGCAAAAAAGTACCCGCACCCACATGTAAAGTAAGAAATTGACTAGCTATATTTTTAGCTGCTAATGATTTGAAAATATTTTCATTAAAATGTAAGCCAGCGGTGGGCGCCGCTACGGATCCTTCTTCAACAGCATAAGTAGTTTGGTAACGGTCTTTATCTTCCAGGGTGGTAGCCCTTTGAATATATGGGGGGAGTGGTATATTTCCTATCTGTTCAATAATTTCAGAGAAATGAAAATCGCCTTCCCAAGAAAATTCTATTAAAAATTTACCATCTAGAGCTTCCATTTTTTTGGCGTACACAATTATTTTTTTATCCTGCAGCAGAAAACTTTTTTCGAGCCAACCCTCTTTCCATTTTTTGGCACCACCTACTAAACAAATCCATTCTACTTTTTGAGTGGATTGCATGGCCAAAGCCACTGGGCTATAACGAATACTAGGCTCCAAACAAAAAATTTCAATAACACTATTTTCATTTTTGCTGCTACTGATTAAATTTGATTCATTTATATCAGTGGTATTGGATAAAGCGGTTTCGGTTTTACTATTTTTTTCAAATAAAATTCTGGCTGCAATTACTTTGCTGTTGTTAAAAAGCAGGGTGGATTTTTCAGCAATAAAATCTGCAATCTGCGCGTAAGTGCTCTCTGCAATTATTTCCTTCTTCCAAACCAATAGCTTACTATCTGCTCTATTAATGGCCGGGGTATAGGCAATACAATGATCTGGCAAATCATAATCAAATGCTTGAATGGAAAGCTTTGGACGTTCAGTCATGCCTCAAAGGTACATATTGCATTGATTTTCATGCTAATTCACCTGTTTTTCACATAAAAAAGGGGCTTTTCCACAGCAATGCACAGCATGAGCTTGTATAATTCTACTAAAATGAAGGGGATGAGCCTACTGCATTGATTTTCAGCTTGGTTTATTACTTGTGGAAAACTACAACCCCTGTTTTAGCCTTTGAAAGTGGGAAATTGTGTTAATTTGTGTGAACAAGTGGTAAAAACCATTCTAATTATTAACAATGACAGGCTTTCACGGAGAATATCAATCAACTATCGACGCAAAAGGGCGCTTTCACTTACCTGGCAGTCTTAAAAAACAGCTAGCGGAAGGGGAGAACCATTTTATTGTGAGTAGGGGGTTTGAGAAGTGTTTGACACTTTATCCATTGAAAAGCTGGCAAAGTATTTTAGACAGGATTAGCCAATTGAATGATTTTGATCCAAAAGTGCGTCAGTTTAGAAGACAATTTTTGGGAGGCGCTACCGAAGTGGAATTAGATGGAGCAGGCCGTATTTTATTACCACCCACTTTAAGAGAGTTTGCTTTACCCGGAAAAGAAATTGTGTTGGCTGCCGCATTGGATCGTTTCGAAATATGGGATGCAAGTAAGTACAAACAGCTCTTTGAGGATTTCTCTGCAGATGAATTTAGCAATTTGGCGCAAGAAGTAATGGCAGGAATTAAAAAACAAGATTAAGTAAAAAAGATGCAAAATCAAAACATTGATTCCATCGCATCTAAAGCATTTGCTTCTTCTTATCACACCCCCGTCTTATTTCATGAAACCATGGAGTATTTAAATATCCAACCCAATGGTATTTATGTGGACGCTACATTTGGAGGAGGGGGGCATAGTAAAGGCATCTTAGCTCAGCTAGGCCCAGCGGGTCGTTTGATTGCATTTGATCAAGATGCGGATGCGAAAAATAATTTACCCGATGACCCACGTCTTCTTTTTGTACCAGAAAATTTTAAATACCTACAACGCTTTTTACGCTTACATCAAATTACACAAGTAGATGGTGTATTAGCCGACTTAGGTGTAAGCAGCCATCAATTTGATGAAGGTACTAGAGGTTTCTCCACTAGATATGATGGTCCTTTTGATATGCGCATGGATCAGCGCTCCAATACCACAGCGGCGCAGGTGGTAGAAAATTATAGCGAAGCCGAATTGCATAAAATGTTTGAACAATATGGCGAAGTGACCAATTCCAAAACTTTAGCCAAGCACATTGCTACTCAACGCAAGCATGTAAAGTTAAATACCGTTCAAGATTTTAAAACATTTATAGCACCTGTAGTTAAAGGAAATCCCAACAAATATTGGGCACAAGTTTTTCAAGCCATAAGAATAATCGTGAATGAAGAAATGGAAGTGTTAAAAGAATTTTTAACGCAACTGCCACTGGTCATCAAGCCAGGGGGTCGTGCGGTAATTATCACTTTCCATTCTATAGAAGATCGGTTGGTAAAAAACGCTTTTCGTGTGTCACAAGAAGAAGAAAAAGATGCCCATCCTTTTCTTTCAACAGAAAGAGAAGTTTTTTGGAAAATCATTACAAAAAAACCTGTAATGGCTTCTGAAAAAGAAATGAACCAAAACAATCGAAGCAGAAGCGCAAAATTGCGCGCTGCGGAAAGATTATAAGTTGTATGACCGAACCAATTAACCCTACCACTAAGACTACTTTAAAAAGTATGCTTAACTATCAGTGGATTGTCATGAACATTAGTTTCTTTTTGTTCCTGGCATTGATCGCTATTTTATACATAGCGAATGGGCATCTTACCGACAAAACCATTCGAAAAATAAATACCACTCAAAGAGAACTTAAAGAATTGCAATTTGAGTACAAAACTTTAAAGGCCGATCTAATGCGTCGCAGTAGAGCCGTAGAAATACAAGATAAAGTAACGCCTTATGGCTTAGTAGTGGCTAAAGAGATGCCGATACGATTGGTGCAAGAAAATAAAATTCAAAATCACGCTCAAAATATTTCTAAAGAAAATATTCAAAAATAATAATGGACGTAAAACGCGACATATTGTGGAGAGTTTATTTGAGCTATATTTTAATGGTGCTCGTTTGCCTATTGATATTAGGTAAAGCCTTTTATATCCAACAGGTACAAGGAAAATATTGGAGAAGCCTGAGCGATAGTTTACATCAAAAAATTGTTGATATACCAGCCGATAGAGGAACGATTTATAGTGAGGATGGTCAGATGTTAAGTACCAATATTCCTCAATTTGATATTTCTATCGATTTTAGAGTGACGCCTTTGCATGAAAAAAGTGGATTATTATTTAGAAGTAATATAGATTCTTTAAGTATTTGCTTGGCTAATTTATTTAGAGATCAATCTGCGGATAAATATAAAAACGATTTAACTAGGGCTTATGAGGCAAGTGAGGGTAATTATGAGTTAAGAAAAAAAATATCCTATCGTCAATATTTAGCATTGGCTAAATTTCCTTTATTTAAATTAGGTAGATTTAAAAGTGGATTAATTGCAGAAGAAAAGAACATAAGATTAAACCCCTATGAAAATATTGCTTATAGAACCATTGGGCTTGCTAGAGATGAAAATAAAGTAGGTCTTGAAAAATCATATGATACGGTATTGAATGGACGCAATGGTCGTCAATTGGTAAGAGCAATTGCAGGAGGGGTGACTGTTCCGGTAGAAGAAGGATTATTTGAAATAGCACCAGAAACTGGTAAAGATATTGTTAGCACCTTGGATGTTTTTATTCAAGAGGTAACCGAAAATGCATTGAAAAAAATGATGATTAGCAATGATGCCAAATCGGGAGTGGCGATGGTAATGGAAGTAAAAACTGGCAAAATAAAAGCCATAGCTAATTTAGGTAAAATAGGAGAAGGTATTTATACAGAGGATTTAAATTATTCTACAAGGGTTACCGAACCTGGATCTACTTTCAAATTAGTTACTTTATTATCTGCTTTAGAAGATGGAAAAGTCACCTTAGATTCTAAATTAGATTTAGAAGGGGGAAGTTGGAATTATGCAGGAAGAACCGTTAAGGATGCGGAAGCGCATGGAAAACATGAAGCAACAGTGTTAGAAGCTTTTGAAGAAAGTTCCAATGTGGGTATGGCAAAATTAGCACTAGGTTCTTTTAATGACAATCCTGCGAATTATTTTAAATATTTAGCCAAATTGAGGTTGGATTCTATTTCAGGAATTGATTTAATGGGAGAAGGTGCACCCATTATTCACAGACCTGAAAGTAGAATGTGGTCCAATACCTCTTTGCCTTGGATGGCATTTGGCTATGGTATTGCTATTGCACCTATTCAAACTTTAACTTTTTATAATAGTATTGCTAATAATGGGGTCATGATGCGTCCTTATTTAGTGAATAACATTAAAGAAGAAGGAAGGATATTAAAAACCATAAGTCCAAAAGCTTATCCTTGGAAAGTGTGTTCGCCCAATACCATTAAGTCACTTCATATAGCATTAGAAGGTGTTTGTACCAATGGAACTGCAAAAAGATTATTTGCCAACAGTTTGTATAAAGTAGCAGGTAAAACTGGAACCGCTTTAGTGGCCGATGGGGCAAGAGGGTATGCTGATGGAATTTTTCAATCTTCCTTTGTGGGTTATTTCCCTGCAGAAAATCCACAATATACTATTGCAGTAATAATTATCAATCATCCACACGCAGCTAATCACTTCGGTGCTTCTGTGGCAGGTCCTGTATTTAAAGAAATTTCAGATCGCTTGTACTCGACTTATATCCAAAATAAAATAGGGGTGACACCAATTTTTCCCATCAAGGATAGTCAATTGTTCAACTATAGTTTATCTAAAATTTCCTTACAAACCATTTCTAAAAATTTATCCATTACCTATCAGGATTCTTCTGGGCCACGCAATGAATTTGTGCAATTAACAGGGAAGGGAAAAACAATGAATGCAGCCAACGATATTATTTCGGATAGTACCATGCCTAATATTAGTGGAATGAAATTAAAAGATGCTTTATGGATATGTGAGAAGAAAGGATTGTTGGTGAAGTGTGTAGGCAAAGGGAAAGTAATTAAACAAAGTATAGCACAAGGAGAATATATCGCTAAAGGACAACAAATTCAAATTGAATTAAATTAATGAAAGCACTACAAAATATATTATTTGGTGTTAAATTAAGAGAGGTCATTGGCGCGACCCAACAAGAAGTGACCAGCTTACAAATTGATTCTAGAAAAATCATAAAGGGAGCTGTATTTGTTGCTATCAAAGGAGCCAAGTCGGACGGTCATACATTTATAGCTACAGCGATTGAAAAGGGTGCTACCGTTATTGTTTGTGAGCAAAAGCCATTGGAAATCAATAATTCAGTTACTTATATTATGGTTGAGAATGCGCAAGCCGCAGTAGCAATTATGGCGCATCAATTTTATGACGAACCTTCTAATAAATTAAAATTGGTAGGGGTTACAGGAACTAATGGTAAAACAACTGTAGCTACTTTATTATTTAAGTTGTTTAATCAATTGGGTTATACCTGTGGTCTAATAAGTACCATTGAAAATCATATTGGTAAAACCATTGTTCCTTCTACGCATACTACACCCGATCCTATTCAATTAAATGATTTATTACATCAAATGGTAGCAGCTGGTTGTACGCATGTATTTATGGAAGTGAGTAGTCATGCCATTCACCAACACCGTATTACTGGATTGCAATTTGTGGGTGGGGCGTTTACTAATATTACGCATGATCATTTAGATTATCATGAAACATTTGAAGCTTATTTAGCCGTTAAAAAAACTTTCTTTGATCAATTGTCTAGCAGTGCTTTTGCTTTAACCAATTTAGATGATAAGAATGGTGGCAAAATGTTATTGAATACCAAAGCAAAAAAATTAACCTATGCTTTGCATGCACCAGCCAATTATAAAGGTAAAATCTTAGAAAACTTATTGAGTGGCTTGGTCATGAACATCAATGACACAGAAGTGCATTG
>Ga0114966_10000389_pt1 | contig 42954 bp, 44 predicted proteins | sample M_130207_XF_Meta_FD_87029 | JGI IMG/M metagenome (GOLD analysis project Ga0114966, IMG submission 87029) | Freshwater microbial communities from Lake Montjoie, Canada to study carbon cycling - M_130207_XF_MetaG | ecosystem: Environmental > Aquatic > Freshwater > Lake | place: Lake Montjoie... | reverse complement strand
TTTTGTTTTGTTTTGTTTTGTTTTGTTTTGTTTTGTTTTGTTTTTCCCATACTTTCTCATATAATAATTTACTATACTATAATCAAATATTATAATCTAAGAATAATTCAACGGTGGTAATGGCGACAAACACATTTTAATATGTCCCATTTCCGACCCGATTCCATATTTTACAATCAACGGTAAATCGTTCTCTAGAAAAAGCTCTAAATGGGGGGACAATGGCGTGCATTTAATAATGTTATTTAGACATTTCAAAGGGAATTCTCCCTGCATCACTACGGATGGATCTGGCTTCTTTTTAAACTTAATCGTTTCTGCGGATTTCTCTAAAGGAACTGGTTTATCGGGTGGTTGTTCTCGCCTAAATACCCTGGATGTGCAAAAGGGTCCAACACCCGAAAAAATGAGATCATCTCCTACACTTTCGATTTTGATTCTATCGGTTAATCCTGTAAAATCCCGAATGATTTTCTGGAATCCTACGGATGGCATAATGATAATCGCAGAATAATTCACTTCGGGAACTTCTAATTCATCTTCGTCTGGTTCGAATAGTCTCAATTTATAATTCGTGCATTGTTCGATTTTCCCATTATCATATTGCAAGCCTAGATGCGATACACTACCATCGTGATAATCATCTTTATCGATATACATGGAAAAAAGGTCGTCGTTGGATGTATTGGAAATCAATTTGAATAAATGGAGAGAATTCGCACAAATGACGATTTTGTCGGGAATACATTGATGTTTCTCGAATTTGAGTTCTACTGCCACTAAGGAAGTATGATTCTTGTCGTAATTAATGATTTTCAACTTTTGTTTATCGATAATCATGGTTAGATCAGGAACCAAACCTTTTAAAGCGCTAGAAAGATGCTTTATGTGTGGAATTTGTATGTTTTGTATCTTTAAAACATTATTTTGAATATTCATTTTTTATTGAACCGATTATAAATATTAACGCATATTGTTTATATTTATTTTTTAATGGAATATGAATAAATATATTGTTTATAACAAAATAAACACAATTCATTTGAATCATTATAATTCAACCATGAATCCTATTCACATTTGGAAAATTAATGAAAATTTAGATGTTTTAATTCCTTTTACGGAAATAAAAAGTTCTACGAAATTATTAAATTTGAAAAAGAATCGTGATGCATATGATGTTTTAGAAAATGCGGTTTTTAAAATTACCGAATTTCATTTAAAAAGATTAGAAATGGTGTTAGATGATTCGATTCATGTTGAATTTTGGTTGAAAAATACTTCCGATATTCATAATTTTCATTTAGATTGTGATGAGTATGAAAAAAAAGAAAATAAAAAATATTATCATCCGTTGGTATCCTGTATTACTTATTTAAATGATCATGCTGATCCTACCTTTATTTCCAATGTAAGTTATGAAGAATATAAATATAAAGATTTTGATGAACAAACCGGATTCTCTGTTATTTTTCCTGAAAAAGGTAAACATATTTCGTTTGATGGTAGTAAATATCACGGGGTTACCTCTTTAGATAAAAATGAAAATTTGCTCAGATATATTTTAGCTGTAAACATATGGAATACACGCAAACCTACCAATGTGGAATATTATACTTCGAATGTGGTTGGAAGTAATATAGATTTGACATTTACAGAGGTGGTGGATGCTTTACATAATATAGAAATAAAAGATGATTCTAAAATCAACGTTTCGATTTTTAATGATTTACTATATGATAAAAACAATAAAAAGTTTTTAGAAATAACAGATGTTTCTGTTTATAAAAATATTTCGATACATTTTAAGAAAAAAGAATTAGGAATCATTCTTGACAAGAAAAAAAATGTTCAGGCAGATTTAGATTTTATTAAAAATGATGGTGCGTTTACCATTAATCGTTTTTTACAACGTTGTGTTTTTCCTAAAGTATATACCCCTGATATTTGTAAATGGATAGTGGAAGAAGGAGAAAAACATGCTGCTAAAAATGGAGGATGGACCACTAGTCGACATAAAAACTATCCTACTACGGATTTACCTGTAAAAGATATTCCAACAATCTTTAGTTTTATCTTATCATCTTTACCTTTTAATTTGGATAAAATAGTTAAAATGTATGGACTAGAAGGTAGTAAAATAAATATTTGTGATTTATTTTTAGTGAAATATCATGAAAATATGCAAAATGAATTAGAAGTTCATAAAGATGGTAGTGTTTTGTCTTTTGGGATTGTTCTAAGTAATCCATGTGATTACGAAGGTGGTGGAACAATGTTTGAAGATGGTATGCATTATTCTTTAGAACAAGGAGATATGTTAGTCCATTCAGGGAGAGTAAATCATACTGGAATGAAAATAACCAAGGGAACAAGATATGTTTTGGTTGCGTTTTTAGATGTAGAATTATGATTACGGATCTCTAAATAAATAAATTGCAATGTAACCTGATCCACCAGCACCCCCATTATTACCATCCGCACCAGTTTCATTTGTATTGTTGTCTCCAGTAGGTCCATAAACTCCTTCCGCTCCCTTTCCGCCATAACCATATTCGGTAGGAACCTTATTATCATACGAATTTATTAATCCGCCAGCTACTTCGTTATCTTTTGATCCACCAACTCCATTGCTTCCATTATATGTTGAAACACTTCCACTACCACCATTTCCTTGACCCCCATCCGCACCTTTATTACGAGGTCCGGTTCCAAAACCTTCTGTTCCGCCAGCGCCTCCATTTCCAGCAGCTCCAGTATATGTTAATAATACACTAGCAGTTCCTATGCCGCCACCATTAGCGTCCCTATAATCGTCTTTTTTTCTTCCCATATAGAATCCATTTCCTCCTCCACCACCACCACCAACTGTATAGGTAAACACTCTATTATCTGGAACACGTGGGCGGGTGTTTAATACATAGGTTCCTCCTGCACCTCCACTACCACCACCACCACCATATGCCGTAAGACCCATGATATAACCTGTATCACCAAGCACACCTGCACTACCACCACCACCACCTCCTCCTCCAATTATTATAGCATTAAAATTTTTAAAATTTATTGGACATGTATAATTGGATGTTCCTACTGTATCTAATACAACAGTATATGGCATATAATAATAAGCTAAATTAGGTTCTCCTAATACACTATCTTTATATCCAATAGTTGTAATTAAATATAAATCTGCAACTTTTGATCCAGTATCACCTGGTAATTTAGTATATCTTGGTGAAACTGGATTTGTTGCGGGTCCAGATTTTACTAATGTTGTTATATCTACTTTATCATATTGGAATTTTGACATTATATTAATATAATAATATAAAAATAATTTTATATTTAGTTAATAATGGAATCTTTTATATTTATTAAATCGAATTCTATTTGTCACGATTTATGTGATGAAATTATTTCTAAATTTGAAGATGAACCTGACAAATATATTGGATTAACATTAGGTGGTGTTCAAAAAGATACAAAAGATACAACCGATTTTATTATTCCAAACAATTGTGAAGAATGGTATAAAATTCGTAAATGTTTATTAAAAGTATTAACACAAAATATAGATGAATATTTAGATAATTTATCCAATTGTGAAAATTATAAGAATACTGAACATAGTTTTTTACCAATAGATAAAAAAAATGTTATTTTTTATAATTTTATGGTTCAACGTTATATAAAAAACGAAGGAAGATATGTTTATCATAACGATTCTAATATTAATGTCGAAAAAAATGAATATAGAATCATGACGTATTTATGGTATTTAAATGACGTTGAAGAAGGTGGTGAAACAGTTTTTTGGAATGATCATAAAATAAAACCAGAAAAAGGTAAACTGATATTATTTCCTGCGTCATGGACTTTTCCTCATTGTGGAAGAATGCCTATTTCAAGTAATAAATATATTATTACGGGATGGATTTATCAAAAAATAAACTAATCATTTCTACAAGTTGCTAACATTGGTCGTTTATCATATTTATATTCTGCGTATTGTCCATACGCATTTACATAATGTAAAAATACTTGAATTTGTTCATTATGTTCATATTTATTTCTCCAATGAACCAATTCTGTTCCTTTATAAACTATCATATCGCCTGGTTGTAAAAATATTTGTTTTTCTACACATTCTTTTGTTTCGAACCATATATCCCATGGTTCCGCATCTATAGTAATACAAATAGTTGCGGAATATTCACAACTCGAGCGATCCTTATGTTTTGCTAAAGTAGAATCTTTGTAGTAAATTCGTAAATAAGAATACGATGGAAATAAGGATTTATTTACTATTTTTTCTATTTTTTTGGTCATAGTTTCTAATAATGTTTCCGTAGTTAATGCTGAATAATACGTAAAGGATGTTGGTGTTTGTGAATCTGCAAAAGCATAATCTTCTGGTTTTACATTATTTTGTAAACAAAGAAGTTTTTCAATCATTTTGATTTGTGTTGCTACATATTTCAGTAATTCTGGATCCAACACATTTCGTATTACTACATATCCATTTTTTTCAAAATCGTCCTCTGGTTTTATATTTGTATCCATGTTTCCTAAAGGTAAATGATTCTTTTTAATCTTTTTTAGAAAAAATCATTTTTTAAATATCTAATGAAACGGTATTTTTATCGGATTTATTTTGGCGGGGTTTACGATTACTTCGTTTCGGCATATTTCCTCCATCCAAATCTTTGAGAGAAGTAACACTTATCATAGAATCCGCTCCATTATCTACTGTAAAATTATCCATTGGTGGTTGTTGCACAGATACCGGTTTGGTTTTTAATCCTGAAAGTAAATTATCAATATCGGTCATTTGTGGTCCTCGCATTTCTGGTCTGGAAGTAGGAACTGGTGCAGGTGCAGTAGCTGCGGATTGGTAATTGTTTTGGATATCGACTCCTTGTTCTCGAAACATATTGGATACTGGAGTTGGTCTAGCTGCGGCTAAATCGGGACGTGATCCAGGGTTTTGGGTGAATTGCATTCCTTGACCCGCTGGGACTTGCATTTGTTGCGGTGCTTGTGCTCTGTTTGCCATATTTCCCATATTCTTCGTTTCTACGGACGCAGGTGGAGGTCCATATTTGGTAGACACTTGTTCCGGTGGATTCATCATATTTTTAGCAAATTCGAAAGTAGGACTCTGTTTACTCATAGTATCTACCGCTGCATTGGTAAACATACGCATCAATTCCGGACTCTGTTTCATGACATCCCCAAATCCGGGAGTAGCAGAACTCAACATCTTATTGCTCATATTCACTACTGCAGCAGAGAATCCTAGACGTAGTAAAAGCGAAAGCTCAGGTGCCATTTTACCACCCTTATATTTCTCATGTAATTCCGCGAAAATTTCCTCATAACTGTCTAAATCTTCGCTGACTTGTTCTCCCCATCCATCTAGATTCAAATCAAATGGATTCAAAAATGCATTTCCATATTCAATGGTATTTACCACGGTAGTAAACCACCATCCTTGTAATTTAATAGAATCCTTCTTTCGCTTATCTTCTAAAGCTCCTTCATATTCATCTTCCACTTCCTCGTAATTCGAATCCATGGTAAATCGACTGGAATTTTTAATCGTTCCCTTTTCATACCATTCTTCTAATTTCTTAATCATCATTCGCTTCTTACGACGGCGTTCTCTCTCGGTCATATTGGCGGAGGAAGAGGATTTAGGAATTTCGGCTCCCATTTTAGTAAATCCATCCCAGGTTTTCGATGTATTGTTTACAGACTCTGCAGTAGCTTGTCCTACATTGGAATTACTAGGTTCACTCGCTACCGGTTCTTTTGATGTAGTTCCAAATCCAAAGAAATTTCCAAAACTATTTCCTAAACCTCCAATGGTTTTGGAATTTGTAGAAGGGGTTTCTGGCATATTGACGGGTTTGACTCCCGACAATGCATTCAATTCATTCTCTAAATTATCCAATTCATCTAAATCGATTTTCATATTGGAATTCGAAGAGGTTCGTTTTTTCTCATTCATTAATAATTCAATTCCTCCACCGAAATTCACCGAAGGAGTGGAAGGTTTATTGAAATCCAAGTCGTCTAATCCAATATCAATTACTTCCATTTCTATTATTATGTTTAGATTACATTATTTATATTTATATTTACCGCATTGTTAAATATAAATATCTTTATCTCTTTTTTATTCTCCATTCTCCCTATTTTTCGAGAGAAATACCTATTTTCTTTCGAAGATACCAAATCCCCTGTAAAAATGCATCGGCTAAATCATCTTGTTTTTTAGGATACGTATCGAAAAACGTTTTCCAATTCGAAAATCCGGATTTAGTAGATTCTAACCATTGACGGGTATACGTAATGGCCTCTTTTTTATGTTGTTTATAGTCTGGATTCACGCCTTCTTTTTCCGTTTTTCCCTTTTTACTTTCTCCTAAATATTCTCTCAATTTATTCGAAGAAGAAACAAATTCAATTGTCGGAACTTTTTGTAAAATAAACATTTGAGCCACCATTCCTTGAATCGTTCTCATTTTATTTGCAATGGGAGAAATCTGGTTTTCAATGACGACATAGTGAATATCTTCTAAATCCATTTTCGAGAGATGATCTGCCATATTTCTCCCAATTTGAATAAAATCCAAAGCCCCCTTTTTTTTGGGTTCCCCTGAATCTCCTAATTTCTGTAAAACATGTTTGTGTATCCATTGTAAAATTGTCTCTACTTTTTCACCCTTCGGAGCGATTTTTTTTTCGCCTAAATCCATTGGGATTTTCCATTTTACAATAAAATCGTCGAGAGAATTTACCGACATTTTTTTTATTTGCGTTCTCTCGAATTCTTTTAAAGGGAGACAATATCCGGATATTTTCGCATGTTTTTCACAAAAACAGGGAGTGTCTTGGCCATTTTCCAAAATATATTTCGCTTTTTTAGAACATGGTGTTCGTTTAGAAGATAGCGTATATATACATGTTTTTGTTTCTATTATCGAAGATAGATGGTCCTTTTCTCTCGGTTTGAGAGAAATATCTAACACATTCCAATCCAAAATGGAAATCGGCGACGAAGATAGATCAAAAATACAATAGGCTAAATTCCGAATTCCAATATCGAAACTGATTAATTTAGGCATTTCTCTAAATTCCCATCTTCTTATTAACTTTTTTTGTATAAAAATATATAAAAAAATAGTATCTTTTAATAACAACATGTCTCTCCAAAAGCAAGTCCAAAAAATCGACGTAGATCTGTATGAATATCACCCAAATTTCTGTCATGATTATACCGATATTCACGTTACCACCGCGTTTATCGATAGCCGTCATTACAACATTATTATTACTCGATTAGATCAACCTATAGGATGGAATGAAACCCTGAAAATTCTCCTTCATTATCGAGAGAAAGAAATCACCAACATTATTACCGTAGATCCTTCTCCTGAAAAAACAGTCGAAATAGAAATCGAAACCGATTTCGACATCTATGCGTCTACGAGAGAAACGGAAATTCCAAAATCCTATTCTCTCGTTCCCAGAGATTCGATTCCCGTCGATAAAATGTCGAAAGATGAATTCGAAATAGCCTTTGATACGGAAATATATGCTAAACTTCCCGATAATTTATATGCAGTTGGATTTAAGAATGGCCGGATTTACATGTATAATGAGAAATTCGGGTCTTATTTTGAAATCGTGCATTGTATCAAAATAATCGCGCGTGTGTTTTTCGCGACGTTCCCTCCCGAACAAAAATATCATTTCGTCATTTGTGCGAATGACGGATATTTCGAACAAAATTACCATTCTCTCCATCGAACGATTCCTAAAGTCATTACGGAATATCATGATGGAAAACGAATTGTTCTGGATAATTTACAAGAATATCCCGTGTTTTACAAAAATAAATGGATTTTAGGCATGTCGAATCACCTAAATATGCCATTTACCATCGATACGATAGATCGGCATTATATTTACTGCAATTTATACAATCCATTCCGTTCTTTCCATCGTGGTATTCCTTTTTGTAAAAAGAAAAATCAAATCATTTTTGGTTGTCGCGTGCAGAGAGGCGGTAAATATAATTTTCTTACTTGTAAAACAGAACATCCCAATATTGGAGAGATGTCTCCCAGACAGTATTTTTATACAGATCACGTGTGTAAAGATAATGTAGTATATGGTTATGAACTATGGATCGATAATAAAGAAATGGTGAATTATAAATATATTTTAGACGTGGATGGGAATGCATGCACTTGGGATGCTACTGCTTGGAAACTCAATTCCGGTTCCGTCATTATGAAAACGAAAAGTCCATGGCGACAATGGTTCTACGACGATTATATACCATGGGTGCATTATATCCCGATTGCCGATGATTTCTCTGATTTACAGGAAAAATATCATTGGTGTGAAGATCATCCAGTGGAATGTGAGAGAATGATTGTCCGTTGTAAAGATCTTTTTCAAAAAACATTTCGATTTAACAATATTATGACGTATGTTCAATCTATTTTCGAGAGAACGCCGGAGAATTTATCGGCGTAATGGAACCCCGTATTTTTCTAACAATTCCGCTTGGGTTATTTCTGGCGCTATTTTCCTAGAGTCTAATCTTTCTCTCGATAAATACAACTCTTTTAAATCGGAATCTGTTTCGGTGGGAGAAATTTCATGTAAAGAAGCAAACCGTTTTGGACCATTTAGCTGGTTATATGTCGTTTCTGGAATAGGGTCGCATTTATAATATCCAGTATCATTCAATGCTTCCAATTGATTCTGTTTTATGATTTCATTTGCATTGTTTTGAATATAACGACGATATTGCCAATTCGATTGAATATTATTTATCTTGATTAAATCGTCATTCATAAACGATTCTGGTCTCCAAGTAGAGAGAATGGATCTTCCATCTGCCATTTTTGGCGGGAAATGTTGAAAACGATTATTGGTTTGATATCCTAAAGTAGATGCAGGTAATGTCTCTCGAATATCTGGATAAGCACAATTCATATTCTCTCCTTTTAAAAATGAAAACATGTTTCGATTTCCTTTTTTTATATTATTCCAATATAAAAAAAGATGGATTTATATTGTCTAAATCGTTTCTTCCAATAACTTTAACAACTCTGCTCTTTTCATTTTATTTGGATTCGTGGATAGTCCTTTAGATATAACCAGTGTTTTTAATTCATTTAAATTTAATTTCGTATAAGAGATGGTTGGTTCTTTGGGAATGATTTCAACATTGACATCGATATCCACATCCATATTCATATCGATATCGACCATTGGATTTTCATCTTCCTTTTCGATTTTGATAACATGAATCGGTTGAACCTCTAAATCAATACTTTCCATTGGTATATTCTCCATTTCATTTATCTCGAAATCTTTAATGGTATCCTCGTCATCACTTTCCTCTTCGTCCTCGTCCTCATCCTCATCCTCATCATCATCTTCTTCGTTAATTTTATCCATTACAATGATTTTTTTATAAGGACTCATATCTACATCGGTCGTGGTCGGTCCATTTGGTATAGTTGAAAATACAATATTTTGTTTTTGTTGCATGGCAGGAGGAGAACATATAAACGATTTCACAATATTCAATTCTTTTACTAAATTATTATACATTTCTGTAAAAAGAAAACTCTTTTTCTCTAAAGTCTCAATTCTCTGTTTAAAATGAAATACTATTAGAAAAATAAGAACTATAATTATGCCTAAACTCAAATAAAAAATACCTTCAATAAATGGAAAGAACGACATTTTTATATTATTCATACATAAGAAAAAAAGGAGTTTAACGCAATTGAATTGAATCGAATATCGTTTTCTTTCACGGTTTTTTCTCTCGACAATATAAATATATATGAATCGAGTGGAAGAACCATATTTTAATACGCCTAACAATGATTTATTTCCTTCCTCTACTACTACTACTACTACTACTAACTCCACCTTCACAGATATGACTTCGTTATCCTCGCCCTCTTCTGTTGTGAATATGCAAACGGTTCTTATTATTCTACTTCTTCTATTATTATTAATTATTATTTCAGGATTAAATATATTTAATATTTTAGGCAGTTTTTTCCAGAATCTCGCAAATTTCTTTGGACCGGTGATTACTCAATTTTTAAATGCATTGGGATATAGTGCAGGAACCGCTTTAGATAAAGTGTCGGATGTTTCTGCAGATGTAGCAAAAGGAGGTATTGATCTAGTAGATGGAGCACTAAATAATGTAGGTGGATTATTAAAAGGAGACAATAAAACCATGCCATCCCCAACCACCACTTATATGCCAACTCTAACTCCAACTCCAACCATCACTGATATGCCAACTCCTCCTCCAAATACTCCTACAGAACCGCCTACGGAACCAGAACCAGATAGTAGTGAAAATAATATTCAAAAGCCGATTTCTGCGGATAAATGGAACTGGTGTTTAGTGGGAGAATATCAAAATAAACGCGGATGTGTAGAAATCACCGATAGTGATAAATGTATGTCTGGTCAAGTATTTCCTTCCCAGAAAATGTGCCTAAATCCAACCTTTACCCAGAATTAGATTAGACCGCTGTAATTGTAAAGATTCCTAATGTATCTGGTATAGGTAATGTATTCTTCAACTCACAATGATAGGGTGTATTATTTATTAAATAATCCGATGTTACATTTGCGACTACATACGCACTAATGTTTTCAATTGTATTGTATTCACTAATTTTAATAGAGGTTGGATGTTCTACCTCTATTAACAATTGAAAATCGTAAAAATATCCAGGATCTGCAAATAATGTAATATTGGATATGCTTAAATACCCAATAAAAAAAGATCCGGCAGGACTATTACTATTTGCATTTGTCGAAATATCCACGGTATAATTCGTAACTAATTTGCTAGTATCGTAAGTATATATAGTATCCGATGTTACGATTTGGTTATTATACACAGTATTTAAAAGAATCGATTTTATTTGTATCGAATCAAACGATGTATCTATATGTATGTCTTTTCCACTTATATATACGTTTGTTCCATTATTATCTATCAATTTTCCACTATCATCTATGTATGATCCACTAATATCCATGTATATATTTAATGCCAAAGGAATGTTCGAAAACGTCAATTTATAGGATTGATTAACGATGGCTTCTGTAAATTCAACGGTGCTAATTTTGGAAGAAGTCGCTGTAATGTTATTCGTATTGATATTGGTATAATTTGAATTTAATATTACATTGGTTAATAAAGAAGGATTATTAATTCCATAAGAACGAGTTAGAACCGGATTTATGTAATTATATAATTCCACGTTAGGATCCAAGTATAAGGTATTTACATTATTAATATAATCATTTGGAACTCCACATGCAGAAGAAGGAGTCGTAATTGGTAAATTTGTATTATTACAAGTCAACACGATTCCTTGCACATTAGATATATAAGCATTTGCAGAAATATAGGATTTGGAAACCGATTGTGTTTTTCCTTTCATAACTAGTGCGAATCTTTCTTTCTTTGTCATTTGATTCACTTTTGTATTTCCATGATTATACTGTAAGACTTCTGCTTTTCTACGCATATCTAGTTGCATTTTGGTTACATTTCCACTTAAATAGGGAGAATTCGTTTGCGATTCGATTCTGGGTGGTAATCTTAAATAATTGGTTTGTTGTTGTTTTCTACGTTGATCACATAACGATGCTATACTTAAAAAACTCATATATAGATTGACACTATATAAATATTTATTTTTACAACCGTAAATAAATATTTTTGGAACTGAACTATCCTTTTCAAACGTTTATTTGAAATAATTATACCAGTTATTCGAAATATAACTGTAATTACCGGTGGCATTTTTGGTAGTATTCGAATATTTACTATTCGTCAAATTCGGTCCAAACATTACTATATTATTAATTTCAAATACATTTAATGCTCTATTAAAATATTGTAGATTCGATAATTCACCTTGGAAACCACCATTTGGTGCAACTACAATATCATAATAGTTCTGTTTTGGTGCACTGGTTAGTTGAGTTCTTTCTTTTATTACTCCATTCACATAGGCATCAATCACCATATTTTCTAAACGAAATGCGATATGCACCCATTTCGTTAAAGGTAATCCACGAATCTCAATTATTGCTTTATCGCCTTTAATCATATCCATCGTAAATAATATACTCACTTGTCCCATCACCATTTTTACGGCAGGGTCAGTACTAAATTCAGGTTCTTTAACTACATATAATCCAGGTCCATTATTGGAATTATGTCCTCCTCCTGAAATATCAAATGCATTGGTTCCTTTGACAAAAATACAATCGACTTTTTCACTCGCTTTATTGTATTGCAACATTAGCCAAATAGACCAGGTGAATTCCGTTCCGGTCGTTTCATTTACCGAGCGTAGAATAGGGACGGCATCGGTTGCCGACGGATTTTGAGGAATCACCACTTGGGTGTTTCCATCTAATAATCCTTGAACAACATAAGGACTACTTGCCGTCTGAGAAAAATAAGAAATAAGTTGCAATCCTAATTTAAATAAAAACAAAAATACAATCAACACTAAAATAATAAATGCAAATTTTGCAAATAAACCGTTACTTTCTAAAAAATCATTACTGGCATTCATTGGTCCTTTTTCGGAAAATTCGCCTAAAGTATCTTGAACACTGTTTTTCACATTTTCAAATCCAGTGGAAACGGTATTGGATGCATTTTGAAATGTTTCTTTCACCGTATTCGTATCTGGAATATATTCTTTCACATTTTCTATTACTGTCTTTGGTTCGCTCATTCTATTATATCTATTTACTTATAATATAATATATATTTTTATCGTAAAATATAATAAAATAAAAATATATCTATTCGAGAGAAGTTCTAAAAAAAGGTAAACGTAGACTGAGGTGTATTATTATGAGATAATGTCATACTTAAACCGTAATTATTTGTATATGCATTTTGTCCACTTCCTTTTAAATACATATTCCATGCCGTTTGTGGATCCATCGATTTGGAAATACGTTGAAATCCCGCGATATAAATATCCCCATTTCCAAAATTAATAGATGCTGGATTATCTACATTCACGGATGGCGTAACTGGATTTACATTCATATTCACAGATTTTGCTAATTTTCCGTCTAAATATAAATCCATATAATTCTGGCTTACACTAATTATCACTAATTCCCATCGTTGTAACGGAAAACTAGGCGTTATTTCATATTCTTTTAATTTTTCCGTATCACCCGCTTGTTTCAATAATACATTCGTGGTTAATGATGTATTCACTCCAATATCTAATGATAAAAATACCTTTAATGGTGTTCCACTAGTATCCGCAACATAAAAGATATTATTTGCAATTGTTTTATTTATGCTAGTTAACGCAGTCGGCATTGTTTTTGCATTTTTCGTGGGAGGTGTATTTAAATTATTTACATAGATCCATAAGGAATAATAATAATCCATAGAAGTAGAATTGGTTAATGTGCTTAGCGGAACTGGTTCTGGTATACTTTGTAAATAAGTTTTGGAACTTATTACGGAAGTTGGTTTCATTAACGTAGTATATAAAATATATAATACGACTACTAGAATTACTCCTAAAACAATAAACGTATAATTCATGTATATATTGTTATTGTAGATTATTTACAGGAGGGTTAAACTTATAAAGAATATTATAAATTCTCGCTATTTGCGAAGAAGATAATGGCGTTTTATGATATTTTATATTACAAATGGCACCTGGTATGTTTAATGGAGGATTGGAACCTACAATAATTACATCCTCTGCATTTTTGATCGGTAAACGAGAAGATATATCCATGGTTCTTGCTAAAGAACCGTTGATGTATAAATTTACTTTATTATCTTCATAGTTAAAAACGACATTATGCCATTTTTGCGACGGCATATTTACAATATATTCCGGTAATGGAAAGGTTTTTAAATCTGTCCCGGGTTTGTTACCTGGATTATTGGTAAATATAAATCGCCATTTATCATTTCCTAAATAACTGATGGATGGTTTACCATAAAAATCCTTTCCATTTGCATTTGCATATTTGAAAATAATGGATTCTTGTTCATTTGTTCCTAAAATCGTATTATTGATAAATATCCACATAGATAGTGAGAAATTGGAGTTGTATATTTTATTCACATTGGATGAAATATCGGATATTATAGGTGCGGTTATAGGTGAGTCTATTAAAAAGGTGGTGCTGGTAGTTAATTGATTCTCGGGAGTTAAATAGGCAGGATTCTCTAGAATCGAAATTCCAGTAGGAATATATATTGCATTTATAATGGTCGGTATGTATACATATAATAAAAATAAACAAATTTCGACAACAAACAAGAGAAATACAATGGACGGAGTTCCCTGAATTTCACTCGACAGATATAGAATATAATCGCTGATTAAACATGGTATGTAAAAAAGCAAATTAATGAAAAAACCGGCCCATCCTCTTTGTTTTTTAATATTATTCGTAAATACATTATAATAAATCATTAATCCTACTAAAATAATCGCAAATGCGACTAAAATACTGAAATAAGAAATGGTTTTGGATATAATCGTGGAAGGTGGAGTAGCAATGAAATAATATAATATAAAACCAATAAATGCAGACACTCCTAAGACAGAAAGAACGGCAATCGTTTTGTAACTGAAACTCATTTCACCAATGCTAAAATACATAACCGATATTATTATTACAGGAACCATAATCAACATGATAATCGCAAATGGTTGAGACATAAAGGTATCAAAAGATTTTACGGCAATCGATATAACCGCAATTACGTATCCTATAAATAAGATAATTATAATCACTCTTGCATATTCCATAACGATTTTACTAAAAGAATTCAAGGTAGGAGAATTTATTTTATTTTTTATATTATCCATCGTAAAATCCATGGCTAAACTCCTATTATATTATACTTTTATCTTATCTTTTACAAATTCTCAATCGTCGTTTTTTTACCGTGACATTCTCTACATAAAGCGACTAAATTATCTATATGATTACTTCCTCCATATTCCAGACGGATTTTATGATCGACTTCGAACCATGCCGATAATTGTTCACCACAATCCCCACATTTCCAATTTTGTTTGGATGCTACGAATTTTTTCTTGGTTTCACTGACAGATCTTTTCGTTTTTTGTCGTAAAGGAGCTTCATCCGACATTGTCATCCCAGATTGTAAGATCCGTTTTTCCGCATAGCTTGGTCCCGGTTGAAATAAATTCAATATGGGGTTTGCAGCAGCAGCACCACTGACCGCACCTCCTGCAACCGCTTCTCCATATGATTGTTTTGCAGTAAAATCCAAAATGGGTGAAATAAAACTACTGGTCGCACCATCGATTGGTAAATATTTCAAATATTCATTGGAAGTCCGTATCATTTCATTTGCTCGTTTCGGGTTTTTCTTTAATAACCAATAGAGCACAAAAGCACCTAACACAATTCCCGCCATTTGGTAATATTTTTTCCAGGATAATAGTAATTTCCAATATTTACCGTCCGTATATACATTTGCCACTAAAAACGCAGTAATTAAAAATAAAATGATTTCCATTCGCATCTTTTTTCTTTTCTTTTCTTCTTATATTATTAGGTTATATATGTCGTTGCAATAAAACCGATACATAAAAAAATAAATGCCATTACAATATATTTTTTTTGTATACCTAATTTGCGAGATAAAATGATTTCTTTTGGTAAATATTCCTTGTAATAATGATCCATATGTTGCAATAAGGTATGTTCTTCTTTTCCCATGAGTCGATGCATTCGATTTTGAATGAAATGAATCCAGAAAAAAAAGGAATCGCGATTGGCTAAATAGGGTGTTACGGGAAAAGAATCCAAGGTATTACTAAAGGTCTTTCTCCATTCGGTATGTGGTATGAACAATGGAAGATTCTGTATAAAATCGTAATATTTACGTTGGATTATTTTATTGGGATTATCTGGATAGGAATGCGCAACCGTTCTTAGAAAAAACCATATATTTGGCATCCATACTTCTGGATCTAATATATCGGTGCGAACATCGTTCATGGAAAACTATATAGAACCAAAAGAAGAATAATAGTAAAAAATAAAAAATAGTAAAAATATATTTTAGAAATTATATGAAAAAAACGAATTGGAGTCATGTAAATATAAATGAGGATGTAGAATGTTTTTGTAATAATTGTGGAAAAACTGGTCATTCGTTTCATCAATGTAAATTGCCGATTACGAGTAATGGTATTATCGTGTTTCGTATGAATCCTACTACCATGGCACGTGAATATTTAATGATACGTAGGAAAGATACTTTAGGATATATGGATTTTATGCGCGGTAAGTTTCCCATTTATCAAAAGAATTATATTATGAATATGTTGACACAAATGACGGTTGATGAGAAAAAAAGATTAAGGACTCGCATAAAAGACGGATCGATGAAAGAAAAAATAAATATCTTGAATGGGGGGATAGTTACTTCTACGGATCGGTATGATTTAGTTTCTTTATTGGATGAAAGTGATCTTTTTGAAACATGGACCGAACCGGAGTGGGGGTTTCCTAAGGGTCGTCGGAATGCTCAAGAAAAAGATTATGAATGTGCTTTGCGTGAATTTTCCGAGGAAACCGGATATTCCGTGTCTGTTTTAAAAAATATCCGGAATATTATTCCGTTTGATGAAATTTTCATCGGGTCTAATTATAAATCCTATCGTCATAAATATTATGTGATGTATATGTCTTACACAGATTCACTTGCAGTAAAATCGTTTCAGAAAAGCGAAGTTAGCGGAATGGAATGGAAAACATTTTCCGAGTGTTTGAATAGTATTCGAACCTATAATTTAGAGAAAAAGAACATTATCACTAATGTAAATCAATGTTTGGATAAAACGATCGTTTGTATGGTAGGAGATTCGATGGAGTCCGCGTTTCTTTGATAGATATTATTAACATGGAATAATATATATTATATCTTTAACATGTCGACGGATTTTGCAAGACGTGCGTTGACAAAATTACCAGATATTGCATCTGGTATTAAGAATATTGCCAAACAAACCTTTACCCTAGATATGCATGTATTAGATGATGCGATGGATAATGAACGAATGATGCAAAGTATTGATACGTTTTTTACAAACGACGAAAATTGGGTGGCAAGTGTAAAAGAAAGTATAGATAAAACCATGGAATGTGACCATTTGAAAGAAATAATTATCAAAAATTTCAAAGAATTCATTGATGAAAAAATATTTCATACCCATTTTCATAGCAGAAATCGAAAAACAAAAGATACGAATTCCCTCTCGGTGTTTTACCGCCATGGAATCTCTAAAATAATTAGTAAAATGGTGCAAGATGTAAAAAGTGATCCACACCGAAAGTTTTTTAACGATGAAATTATAAATGTGATGGAAAAATTAGATGATGAAACGTTTCATGCTATTCTCCAAAACGAATTTGATAATGCAATACAAGTGGAGTCCAAAACTGAAGAAGGAAAAAACGCTGGACAACTAGATTTTATAAGCAATCTTATAGATGATACTGCAGAAGAATTGTTTTTGAATAGTCCATTGATTACCCAAGATATGAAGGAAGAATTGTTTTATCATTTATTTAAAGATGATTTTACGAATATTGTAGAATATTTCAAACAACCAATCCATGCAGACACTCTAGAAAAAACAGGTTTTAAAAAAATCGAAGAACTACAAGATTTTTACAATAGAATTGAATTTAAACTACAAGACAAAATAGAACAAAAACAAAAAGAAGAACTACGAAATGCAAGAATAAAAGGTATATTTAGCGTGTTTACAAAAACAGATTCAGATAATGTCACTGTAAAAACAGAAATTCCCAAACCTACAAAAAACAATACCAACTATGTTACCGAAGATTCGAATTTTATATAAACGACACTTTCTTCTCAATCTTTTCTAAAATATCCGGATTGTATACTAAATTACCAGTGGGTTTATATTTCGTAATCGGTGTAAATTGTTTTTGTTCTTTCACATTTACATTTGCCTGATTTCGTGGATCATTTAATATACGTGTGTTTATATCCGTTACATTTCGAACTTCTTCGTTTGGATCTTTTGGATCGGTAATATTCCCTTTTTCATCCATGTTTTTCCCCGTTTTTTTCTTGAATTCAGCACGGACATAGGCTGGTATCCAATTCGACCATGATACAAATAAGGTATTGGGATGTATATATTTCACTAAAAACCCATTGTCTTCTAATTTAAGAACTAAATAGGCAATACAATCGCCTTTATCATAAATCGGTTCGCCGAATATATATTCCGGAACTAAAAACCAAATATGTTTTTCTTGTAATTTATTACGGCCAGTAATGGTTATTCTACGATGCACACGATTTAATATTTTATTGAATATCGATAATTGCTTTAAATCTCTCTTTTGTTTTTTCTCGTATAATTCGTCGATATTTATTTTACGATTGGATTCTTCATCGTCTACATATAAAAAACAAGACATTTTGTTAATATATATCTCTTATATTTAAGATATATATTATGATAAAAACATAAACGTATTGTATATGTTTTACTATTCTCTCTTTTTTTCCATTCCCTTCCTTGTCATGGCCAAAATTAAACATATCGTTATTTCAGGAGGAGGTGCGGCCGGTTTTGCATTTTACGGTTCTTTGAAACATAGCCAAGAACGTGGATTATGGAATATAAAAGACATTGAGAGTATCTATTCTACTTCGGCAGGGTCTATGATTTCCGTGTTTATAGCACTTGGATATGATTGGAAAACATTGGACGATTATATTATTAAACGTCCATGGAATCAAGTATTCAAATTTGAATTGCCGATGGCCGTTCAAGCGATTAAAAATCAAGGATTGTTTGGTGCATCTGTGATTCAAGAAACCTTTACCCCCCTCTTTCACGGAAAAGATATTCCATTGGATGTGAATTTAGCCGATTTTTACAAGATTAACCAGAAAGAATTGCATTTTATTACTACGAATTATAATACCTTTGATTATGTGGATGTATCTTATAAAACACACCCGAATTGGAAGGTAGTAGATGCAATTTATGCTTCTTGCGCTCTACCGATATTGTTTTCTCCTTTTTATAAACAAGAAGAAGATACGGCTAAAATAGATGTTTATTTAGATGGTGGAATACGTATGAATTATCCCCTACATGTTTGTTTAGAAGATGGATGCGATCCTGCGGAAATACTCGGTATTCGTAGAACGGATCCTTTATCCAATGTCCAGGATATTACTACCTCTTTTACATTATTTGATATTATGCACCGATTGTTTCATCAATATACCCGTAAAATAGAAATGAATATGCCTGAAACGCAAATCAGGTATCAATATGATATTATTTTCAATTGTATGGATTTAAATGCCATATTTCATAGTCTCTCTTCCGAAGAAGAACGCATTCGTTTAATACAGTATGGGATTCAGTCTAGTTTAGAGAATTCCTCGACATTTATAGATCCATCCTCTTCGATAGATTCACCCCCCTAAACCATATTTTTGATAAATTGACTTAATCCATTATAGGTTACTTTAGCATCATAATCGATGACTTTTCCATCTTTTACCATTTTTACGGTAGGATATCCTTTTATCGCATATTTATCTACATATGCCTTTACATTTGGATCTGTATCGTCAGTGCAGTTTACGTCCGTGCATGTGATGGTGTAATCTTTTTTTACAGTTCCATTATAATCTTTTACAAAATTTTTCCAATCACCAATTGAATTTTTACAATATGGACACCAATCCACATGGAAATAATAGATGATTACGCTCGTTCCGCTAGTATAACTAGTAGAGGTTCCCGCTGGATCGTTCGATAAATTTTGAAATTGTTTATTTTTTTGTGTTGGTAAATAAAAGGAATTATAGGCATATATTATTGCTAAAAGTAGTAAAATAACAAAAAATATAATCCATAATGTGAATTTATTAGAGGTAAAATACTTGACAATAATACTCTTTAAACTCGGCATTCGTTTCTTTTATAATATATATTATATTATAATTATTTAGTATTTTTTTTTGAACGTATCCAAAAACAAAAAAGATGGGTATCTTTTTTATTTTTTTTATTTTTATTTTTGTTTTTTATTTAGAATTTACAATATCCATGATGGAAAGCATATGATTTAAATCTGGAATCTCCAGTGTAGTAAAAGACTCTCTACATAATGCACAACAGGATTTTTTATGGTTTTGTTTATTATGAGTTATATAATTAGAAATACAAGAATAACAAAAGGTATGCTTACATTTTAAAACCACGGATTCCATTGCAGGTTGTGTTTCCATACAAATAGCACATTCAAATTGTTTGGTATTAATATCTGGATCAAATTCCATACAAAATACTTCTATTTCGTTCTTCTTTGGATGCAGTTTAACAAATTCATCAAAGTCAAAAATATATAAATCATTTAAAAATTCCATAGTTAAATAATCTTCTGTTGTATTCATCTTTAGCTCGGTATTTTATCTTATATACTTTTATAAAATACTCTTTCTTAAAGATCAATTTTTTAGCAGAGACTTTAGTAATTCATATAGGTATACATTTATAGGTATAAATCTACGAAATATATATATCTCAAAAATATAAAAAGGTTATGACTGAAAAAAAAATGGAATTAGAATTAGGTGATTTTATTTTATTGGATGCTCCCACCAATCCAGAATGGCATACTCATATCTTTTTTATTTCTTATATTGACAAGGATATGGTAGAAGTGATTGATATACAGTCTTCCTTCTCTTTTGTTTGGAACTGGATGGATGCGTCTCTCCAAGATATTAAAAAAATCTCGGTGATCGAGAGAAGTTCTCTCAAAGGTTATGCAAAACAAAATGGTTTATATCCTCATATTTGGGTCGATATTTATTTTGGTGGAGAGACACCTAAAAGTATTACGGCGGAAATTACCAATGTAGAAGAAGATATGATTGAACTTACTACGTATCCTGAAAATAAAGTGTTATATATTGATTTTGCATATCAAGGGGTTCCTCGAAATCTACCGATTGATAAAATCTGTATTCGAGAGAAACCGGCTTCTTTTCGACGAGGTGTTTTTTCGGAAGAAGACGAAGACGAAGACGAAGAAAAAAGAGAAGGCGAAGAAGGATCCATGGAATATTTAGAAAATGGTTATATACAAATCGTATTACCGAATCAATTTAAAGCCGATGAAAACTTCCACGATCATCTACAAAAAATATATGCATTGGGAGACGGAGAGGAAGAAGAGGAAGAATTGGAAGAAATCGTGCAAACTCTCGAAATTCCACCAGAACAACAACATTTCGGTTTGGAAGCTCAAGTCAATGATCTTTTAGATGCTTTTCTCTCCAATATCCCCGATTATAAACGCACTCCTTCCGTTATGAACCGGATTTATACCCATATTCAACGTTTTAAAGAATTGAGAGAAGATTTTTCTACATTCGATTCTACCTATCATCAAATTATTGGAGTAAAACGACCTTTAGAAAAACCGATTGTAAATAAAATCGCGAATTTAGACATTTCTCTCCCTTGGATTCTTCCCGTGGTATCTCAAATAAAAAAAATATATTACGATAATGATGAAAAAGATGGCGGTCCGCATTTATCGAGAGAAGACGAAGCAAAAGAACCGGAATTAAATCAAATCAATCTAGAAACCGAATTCGAAGACGAAACCAAAGTAGAAAACGATACTTTCTATCAAAACGATATTCCACAATCCACTGTAAAATATGCCAACATGTATATTCAAACCGCCAATTATGAATCCACTTTCGAAACTTATCCGGAAATCGCACTACATACTTCTCCCGTAAAAACCGATATGGATGTTCTCCTTTCCTTGAATAATAAAACGATTGGTTTCGAAGGCATTTATAAAAAACGTTTCACCATTCAGCGTTATAATACCGAAGTAAAATACGTGAAAAGTAGGGGGAAAGAAAATGCCAGCTTTGCCACTTTATTTCCGGGAGATTCTCTTTCTTTTCAATCTCTCTTTTTATTGCCGAGTGTTTTCCTTTCCTTTTCTAAAATCAAAACGCCCAATACTTCTATTTTCTCGAAAAGTTCGTTGAATCACGTATATCCTTCTTATTTCCAATATTTACAACAAAAAACACATGTAGTAGAAAATGAAATTATGTTGGATGAAGACTTTACTCCCGAAATAAAGGATACCTTTCAATATTCTTATTTATCTCCCAACGATGAAACGGTTGCATCGATGGATCCTATCGATAAATTAAAATCGCTTTTACAACACGCGATTCCTTCTTATGAATCCTATTTGTTAAAACAAAAAAAGGTATATACTTTTGTTCAAGCCGTAGATGTATTGGAACCTTTTTACGTGTATATGGAAGATATTCCTTGGAAAATGGCGAATAATATTAAGAATTTACTGTATCGAAATATTGATAAGTATAATGCCCAGACTGCATTAAAAGCGGAATTGTTTAAAACGCTTTTACTAGAAACCTACAAAAATGCGAGTGAAAGCCATGTGAACCGATTATTCGAAGATACAAGTGATAAAAAGAAAATAGGGGAATTATATGAAGTGGTTTTGGGAGAATTCTCTTCGAGTGAATGGCTAAAGTATATTTTGGAATATGATCAGGCCCGGCTTTTTGGACATTATATCAAAGAACAGAATTTGGAATTATATGTCCCGGATTTTTTATTACCGGATATTCCGTTAGAAGAAGAAGAGAATGATTCTAAAAAATGTTGGAAACGCGTGATTGCAAAAAAATATGTAAATTTCAATGATTTGAAAGAAGATAATAAGACCTCTGCGATTTTTTTCGATAAAGAATACGATACTACCGATTATTCTCTCGTTTCTACTTATAAAAAACAAAACCCCGATATTACTGAAGAAGAATTCGTCGATTACTGGTCGCAAACCTTATCGGCTAAATATGGATATACTTTAGAACATGCTATCGTAGAAGCCGGAGTTCTATGGAAAGGAGAGAAACAAATTACAGATGGAGATTATGCGATATTGGAACAGACTCCCAATTTACCGAAGGATTTAGATAATATGCCAGAAGATGAACAGGAAAATATCGCATTGGAATCTAATGTGAAAAAACGGGTCATGTATTTCATTCGTAAGAAAAATAAATGGGAGCATGAAACCGATTTAGATGAATATTCCTTTATAGAAAGTAGCGATTTATTATGTAACATTGACCCGAAATGTATGACCTCTGGACAAGGACAATGCGTTTCCGAAACAGAATTGCTACATAAATTCAAAAATATGGATCGAGAGAAAATCCGGAAAGAATTCGAAGGTAGATATGAACTTTCCAAAGAAGAATTCTCTCAAAAATACGAAAAAGAGGGAGAGAGGTATTTAGAATGGATGGAAAAAGAAGCGAAAATACGTAAAGAAATCCGGCTTTTTTACGATCATCAGGCATATGAATATGGAAAACGCGCGGTTTTACAGGAAGTCTTATTCTCTCCTTTTTTGACCCTTCGTGATTCGGTTTTACAGAAAAGTCTCGATTTCATTACGAAACAAAATTATATTGTTTTATTTGTAGAGAAATTCTGTAGAGAACCGATCGTAGAAGAACCATTGAGAGAAAGTGAGCATTGGAAATATTGTAAAGAAACCAATACGAAATTAATGCCGACTTCTCTCTATCGTCTTGCGAAAGCTTACATTGAAGATGTCCCTTTTTCGAATTCCGTTCCAGTAAAATACAATGCGGTGTTAAATAACCTTTGTAATACGATTGGCAAATTGAGTGACGATGGAGATGCTTATATTGATAAACATAGTGGATATATTTTACGGAAAGTTGAAATGAGAGAAGAAGGTTTTGAAATTGGGCTAGATGGAGAAGACAATATGGATATGGGTTTGGAGGATTATGAACCGAATGTTCGTTTACAGATGGGAAGTGTCGTCCAAACCGTAAAAATGTATACCAATGAAGTGGATCAGCGTTTATATAATATGATTTCTACTATTTGTAGAAATATCTATGTTTATGGGGAAGAGAACAAGGAAAATATGATGCATCTTTGTATGCAATGGTTGAAAATCCCCTCTTTTTTTCCAAGTGAAGGGACCTATAAAATCGGCGTGGATAAAATCATGAAAAAGAGAGAATCGGATCCTAAAATCAAAATTCCAGATAGTTATGCCGTCTATATTAAGAAAAAACACGTATTGATTGCCGCATTATCTGTATTAGTAGTAGTGCAAACGGCCATTCCTGAAATCCCGATTGATCGCACCTTTCCCGGATGTGTGAAATCGTTTAATGGGTATCCTTTGAAAGAAGGTCAAGATGATCTCTCTTCCATTGCATATATTGCATGCGTTCTAAAGAAAATATATCATTCCAAAGAAGATGCCGCGCTATTACCAAAAGGAAAGGGAGAGTTGGAAAATGTATTATTGAAAACATTGAAAGATGTTGTTTTACTACAATCTTCCGTCGTAAATATGTATGATTTAAAACGGATTTATTTACTGGAAAATCCCATGAATATTATAATCCCGAGAGAATTGGAAATAGAACAGAAATGGGCACATTTCTTACCACCCATTTCCCCTTTTAAAATTCCTCCAGAATTACTCAAGGCGATTAGTGGTAATAATCCCCTAGATATTTTTCAAGTAAAAGCCCGTGTTTGTTCTTTAGCAGTAGTTCAATATATTCGAGAGATGATTGCCAGTAAAAATATATTGTTTCAAACCAAATCCGGGTTTCCCTTTTTACAAAATGCATGTTGCGATGAAGTCCTTCAATTTCCACCGAAAAGTTTCTTACATTATTTCTTTGAAGATGCTGCGATTGAAAAAATGGTCGAAATCCTGAATGAGATTTCTCTCCATATTGAGAGAATAAAACATACATATAAAGCGAGAACGTTATTGAAAGAGAGGTTGGGCGGTAGTGAACCAGAACTAGAGAATGATGCATCTGGCAAGACTCCTAGAAATATCTACCATTCTCTCGAACCTTTATTATATTATGCTACCTTGATTCATTATTGTCGTTTGGATCATGAAATATATCCTATACCTCCCGAATTAGAGAGATTTTGCGGTAAAAAACCGGGAGAAATGTCGCAGGATGTATATGATCCTAAATCTTCTCTCTTGGAAAAAATGCATTTCTTACAGAAACACCAAGTAGAAATGGATGCTAGAAAAATGGTGGATTTCATGAATATTGTAAATCAACGAAATCCAGTGACAATTGTTGCATCTATTGTAGTCTCTCATACACAAATCATGGAATCTTCTCTCGCATCTTTCTGGGAAATGAATCAGGATATTCCTACCTTAGATCCTTATCGAACCATGGAGATGAATACTGCGAATCTGGAAATGAAAACCATGATTCTCTCTTTTATTCGTAGAAATGCATCCGTAAAAATGACGGATGTGGAATTGGACGTTGCGACGAAACCCTTTTATTTTTACAATCCGGAAATGTCCAAAGAGAATTTAGCCAGTCATGTAAAATCGCTCGTTTATCGTTTTGGTGTTTTGTATCCTTGTTTTTTATTGAAAACGTCGGTTCGTAAAAAAACGCCTAAATATTGGGAGTTATTGCCAGAAGATTCTTATTATCTTTCTACCCATACTCAAATTTACCGAGAATTATTGGAACCTTTTGTAAAAGATACCTTATTATTGCCGATATTCCGGAATTGTGTGGAAACCAGACGAATTCTCTCCATGCTGGATTATACGGAATATATGTTGATTTCCGAAAACGTATATGAAACTGCCATGTTTGTTTTACATTCTATTTTTACGGTTTGGATTGGGTTAGTAGATCATCCGGAGATATATAATACAGTAACACGGGTTGTTCGAGAGAATAATGAATTAGAGAGAAGGGAAGCCACGAATTCGCAATTAGAAATAGATGAAATAGAAGAAGTGGATATTGCGGCAATCCCGATGGAACAACGCGATGAAATCCATCAACGTTTAGCCGATTTATTTTTAGTCATGTTTTCTACGTTGAAAACGAAAAAACAAGTCAATGCAAAAGAAGCGATTATGATGACGTATGCAGACATTATGCGAGAAGTGGATTTTTCGAAAGATCGAGAGAAACAACGATTAAAAACGCGATTCAAGCAAATGGGAACCGATGAGAGAAAAGCGGAGAATATGCTGAAGAAATTACATTTAGGCGATTTTGCGGTAGATATGAAGAAGATTAATCAGTATGGAAAAACGGATTTATTGGGAGATCGAGATGAAGAAGATGGCGAAGCAGATTTAGCGATTGCAATGGATATTGCCGAACAAGAAAACGAGGAATTCATGGTAACGGAAACGCGAAATGGAGATTCGAATTTAGAAGACCAAGGGGGAGAAGAAGATTATGCAGATATGAATGAAAATGCATATGAGAATTATGAACCGGGAGAAAATGATGATTAGAGGCGAAAATTATATCTGCCCGAAAAATAAAGGATTCTTTTAGTCAATCGATTATTGGATGTTGATTCCTAAAAAATTATTACGTTTATATAAAGTTCCCTTTGCCGTTCTTCTTTTTTTAATATTCTTCGGTTCCTTTCATCTTTGGAAACCTGCTTTCGCTTACCAAGAAAATGGCGCATACCGTCCTTTTGGAATTGGATATAAACATAAAACCGTGATTCCCATTTGGATCGTTGCGATCCTTTTAGCCATTTTGTCTTATATGTTGGTATTGATGTCGATTTTTTTATGATTTATAAGATATAGGATATAATATAATATAATATAAAGTATGCTTACGAATCTACAATTCATTCTTTTAGCACTTTTGATTATTTTATTTTGTGGTTTAGGATTCTCTTCGAGAGAAGGTCTCGCTAATAAATGTGAACCTTGTTATGAATTAGATAATATTAGTGGTGCATGTATATCCAAATGCGATAAAGGTCAAATCTGTAATAATAATACTTGTATTACACCTGCTTAACTCTAAATAAAATGCGTCCCTAAATATATATGCGAAATACTAGTTTTATTTGGATTACACTCTTGATTATTTTACTGTGTGGTTTAGCTGTTCCTTTTTATAAAGAAGGTTTTACCGAAAAAAAGAAGTGATTTGTAGTAATTATAATAATAATGGTCAACAATGTATTAATAATAAATGTGTATATGATGGAAAAACAGACAAATGTTCTTCTTCTAAAGGATAAAATATTATATATTATCTGTAAAAACAATATATAATAACCATTGACCGTTATGAAAATTATTAAAGGTTTCATTTTTTTTCTATGCATTATTATTTTTTCCGGTTTAGGCATTTCGTTCTATCAAGAAGGATTGGATTGTTCTCAAGAAAAGGATGGTGTATGTGTGAAACCTAAAAAAAAAGAGGACAATACTTTTATTGTCATGATCATTCTCATAGCGATTATTGTTTGGTTAGTGATGATCAAACAAAATACCTAAATGGAATGGATTCTATTCTATTCTGTGTTCTTTAGCCGTTTTAAAAAACGATTGGTTCAATATAGAAAAAAGTAAATGGAAATAGAAACACCGAAACTAATTGAAAGTGATATACAATATTCTCTCTTTCATTCATTGAAAACATGTCATCATCATCGTGCAACGGTTTATGTATTTGTATGGAATGTCGCTATTTTTCTACTTTTTATTTCCGTGTTTGGAATTGCCCTTTATTTATGTGCAAAAAACAAGAAAGATAATGTAGAAAACCGAGAGAAAAGGTTGAGTGATCAAAAATACGTTCTAAATAAAATCCGGGAATTGAGAGAAGTGGATTCGTATCGAAATCAAATGAATACCTTGACGAAATTACCCGTTCATCCTAGTGGATATGAATATTAATTTTTTCTCAGGGTTATATAGTATTATAAAAAATAATTATGGATTTTCCAGTAGTTCCCACCCATAAAATAGATCCAATTCCAAAAGCTCCCACCTATAAAATAGATCCAAATATAAAGATTGAAACCGAAAAATTAATGAATGATGTAAAACAAAAAACGGAAGCAAAAAAAGAGCAAGAGTTAAAAAATGTGAGAGCATACAATGCTGCATATATGTCAGTGAATAGTGAAAATAAAGAAAAAATGAATAAATTACAAAACAAATCGAGAGAACTTCGTAATGCGGAAATGGTTGCAAATCGTATCGAAAAACAAGTAAATGAAACATATGCACTTCCAAAACCTTCTCCTAAAAAATCGAGAGTAGCCCGTTTGATGAATTGGGTTACAGGTAAGAAAAAATCTCCCAATAAAGGAGGAAGAAGAAAAACCAAAAAACAAAAAAAGAATAAACCTAAAAAATAGCTTTTATAATAAAAATATGAATAATATATTATATTTATTATATCGAAAGATACCCATGATTCCAAAAACCATTATTCAAACCTCGATTATCCGTCCTCCAAAATATGTGATCGACAAAATTATGGCTAAATCTCCCGGATGGACTTATCTACATTTCAACGACGAAGCGATTATCCAATTTTTCCAGGAAAATTATCTAGAAGAATTCAAAGACGTCGTGGCGAAATTCCATAGTATGTATCGTGGAGAATATAAGGCGGATTTATTTCGATATTATTATTTATACATTTATGGTGGAGTATATATGGATACCGATGCCATGATAGAAAGAGACCTAGATGATATTGTAAAAGAGTATACCTTTGTTTCTGTAAATTCCACTTATTTTCCAAAAACGATTTTCCAAGGATTTATTGGAGTGACTCCTAGAAATAATATTATTTACAATGCATTACAAGATATTTATAAGATTACCCAAGAAGAATTACGGTATTTTGGACATGTTTTATGTCGTAATTTATATTACATTATTCAAAAGGATGAAATGGAAAATCAGAGAATATATTTACTGACTGAAAAATATGATACAGAGGATACCGCTGCAGTTTACGACGATGATAATGAATTAACTCTCATTCATTATTGGAATAAGAAAATAATACCGGTATAAAAATAAAAATAATTTATATGTTTAAAGATAAATGGACAAGTTTGAAAAAAGAAAAGAAGTGATCGCTTCTCTCGAAAATGCGCCTAAAGATACGATTCTCTCCCAAATCCTAGAAAAAAAGAAAACGAAATCCATCGAATTGGATTTTACGGAAGCCCTAGAAGGAAAAGTGAATTTAGCCATTTTGATGGAAAAAGGATTCAATGCAGTTGAAATCCTGCGATTTTCTCCTGGAAATATCACTTCTCTCCTCAATCTTCCTCCTAATTTGAAAAAACTAGTCATCGCCGATAATTTACTAGATACGGTTGAACTTCCAGATTCGATTGAATATGTAGATATCGCCCACAATGCATTAAAAGGGGAAGTGGATTTAGGTAGAAACGAATTGTTGATCTATCTCCGTGTTTCTTACAACCAAATCACTTCTCTCGAAAATCTCTCGACCAATCTAGAAGAAATCTATTGTGATCATAATCTTTTACGTTCTTTAAACCTGAAAAATACGCCTAAACTACGTATTTTACATTGTAATTATAATCCTAATTTGATATTACATCATTTACCCGATACTTTAGTCGAATCCCGTTTACCGGAAAAACGAGTGCAACAAACCAAAAGTGATGGAACCACCAAAGAATATCTAGACAGTCTTCATAAATATTTCAATCTAAAACAAAAATATGAAAAATCATTAATGGATATGAAAATAGCGGCGAAAAAGAGAAAACGGACACTAAAAACATTGCCGCCCTGTATTGGATGTTCTATGCCCGTTGGTATGGTTTTTTCTGGAAAAGATCAAAAATATGCGGCATATTGTGGTGATTCCACCAAACCATGTGATTGGAAATTAGTGATTTATCGCGGAGATCATTATCCTTTTGTAGATACCTTGATGGAAATGCGAGAGAATTTAGAAGAAACAAAACAGAATATCATTCGACAGAAAATGGATACTTTGTTTGAGTATATTACCGAAGAGAAATCTACGAGTTTATTCAAGAATCAACTTTCTTTTCTAACCACCAATACGGAAATGGTCGAGAAATATCTGGAAGATTATCATCGTATTTACTTTTCTTTGGAAAAGAGAGAAATTGTGGAATTAAAACAAAAGAACATTCAACAATTATTATTGGAATTACAGGAACATTATGTCGAAGGTGAAATGGAAGAAGTGGTTCGTATACAATATACGAAAGTTCAACCGATTGCTAAATATATCCAATCTTTACATTATCCATTGATGGAAATGGAATTCGACAAGAAAAAGGGAGAATGGACGTTAGACCAGAGAGAAATGTTATTAACGGATATAGAAATCAATCATGGAGAACCGGTATCGGTGAAGACTGTGATGAAAATGACCCCGGAAACCGAAACCCCGAAAAAAACAACCGTAAAGAGTAAAAAACAGAGTATGGAAGATAGTGATTTTTTCAATAAAACACCAGAAGGGGATATATTTAGCGAAGATGATGACGAAGATTAATTTTTTGGCGTGGTAGTTTTGTAACTTTTCATTTTCCAAATCATTTTTTTTTACACATGCCCCGCATCCGCATATCACAATAAAAATCAAACAACTTCTTATTATCCAACTCTACGGGTGATTTTGATTTTGACGGTCTATTGCGAGTAGTAACACGTTTTCCTTTTTTGTATTTACGTTTATAAACACTTTTTCTAGGCATAAAATAAATATATAATATACATTTATTTTATTTTATAATGCGAGAGATCCTATAATAACGAACGGATTTTATGTTGTTCCAATATATCTTTTACTGGATGGAAAAGTTGTGCCCGATTAAATTCGCTAAATTCCCATGTTCTTCTCCAGTAAAGTGGTTGTAATTCGGGAATCGTTTGGAACGTCAATCCATGTTTATGTGCAATTGACGGAAACAATGCCTCTATGAAAAATAATTTGTGATGTTCTTTTACATATTGATCAATGTGATATAACAAGGTTTTCGACATACGAACGGCACAAATGGGAGAATGAAAATAGGGTGGTGGAAAATGTATTGTAATGGCTGGCCAGAACCAACCCCATTCTCCCTCTTTTGGTTCTGGATTCTTATCTCTACATAGAATATCCGCGTCTGGATATTTCTGGTCAATCTGTAAAATGGTATCTTGTCCATAAAAGAAACAATCATCTTCGAAAAACCAAACCTGGTCATACTGTTTTTTTGTAAAAAAATATAGGGCACGATCCCATGCAATAATTTCATTAAAATGGAGAGAAGAGGTGGGCATATAACTGGAATGTATATATCCGGCCTTTTTACAGGATTGGTCTTCTATTTTCACAAATTGGATATTTTTATATTTTACTTCATAGAGAGAAGTATCAAACCCTATATTATCTATCATGATGTAGATATCATAGGTTGTAAAAGATGCTAGAAAATCGACCCATATACTACTGGGTTCTTTCGTTACTAAACAAACCGCGTTTTTCATATTTTCATAGATAATGAAGCCTAATAACTTTATATTATTTTTTAACATCCATTATTATTGGAAACGCCATCCCAAGCAATGCCATATTGATTTGCCCATTTTTTTTGACTACATAAAGAAGATCCACCTTTATTCCATTTAGAATCATTGAAATCGACGGAAGTATATCCATCTAATGGGTTTGTAATGATATTTCCTCCAGAGGGCTGGTTCGTCCATATACCATGCGTATTTTTTACAAAACTATCGACATTTTTTGATATAAATCCAGTATTGACATTACCATTAATCACACAATTCCCTCCATTTACCATCCATCCATCCGGACATGGATTTTGTGTTGGGGGGAATTTTACATTTGCATTATATCTTTGCATTAATAAACCGACTGCCACTAAACAAAGAATTAGAACACATACAGCAATAATGATAACAATCGTATAAAAACTCATTCTATATATCGTAGATAATTCTATATATCGTAGATAGATATAATATGTATTTTTTTTTCTAGTAAAAGTGTAACAAGTCAAAAAGAAAAATGTCTTTTAGTAACTGGACCCCCGAAATGGTAAATGCTTCTAAACATATTTTGGACATGGAAAAATACAATGGACGCATCAATTTAATGGATTTACCAGATTCTAATGCACGATTTCAAATGTATGAGAAAATCGCCGTTAAAAACAAAGCCACGGAATATCGAAATTCGGTTACAGGTATTTTAGAAGATAATATGTTGGAAAAAGTGTTTTTTTCTAGTGGAAATGTCCAGATTTTACAAAATGGACTACGTGCTGGAGTATATTATATGTCTAAAGATAAGAAATTCATCTTACCTCCTCAAAATATCGACAATTTGAAAATCATTATGCGAAGTATGTATTTACAGTATGCAGAACACCGCGAAGATATCAGTGTAACTGCACAAGTAGAAACCTTGAATAAAATCGTATTAGATTATGTGGTTCCTACTTTATATAACGAAACGATGGGATATATGAAATATTTAGAAGATCAAAGCACTTTAGTAAAACCATTATCTATGCCAAATGTAGTCGATCGCGATTACAAGACGTTGGAATTGAAACCTTGGTTTTAGATTTATTCACACAGATTTATAAAAAAATATATAGATTTAATATAAATTTATGAATACTATTAATTCTATACATAGTTCTATCGCCCATCTATCCTATGAACCACTTATAAATGCACCAATTATAAATTCAGTATATTATCCTACTACTAGTAGTGTTATTATTTATTTTACACCATCGAATAGCACAGGTATAACCGATTATAAATATTCTTTAGATGATAATAACTATTATTCTACAGGATATAATACATATTCAAATTCAAATTATTATTTTACAATTAATACTAGTGGTATAAAAAAGATATATTTAATTGCGGTAAGTAATAATATATTATCAAGATATTCTTCTATTAATATAAATACAAATTATACATCTAAAGCAACTATTAGTGGTAATGGACAAAAATTATATACTCCTAACTACGAATATTATGTGTTTACGAATACTTCTACATCGTCTACCATTACATTTCCGAATACGACTAATATAAATTATATAGTAATTGGTGCTGGAGGTAATGGCGGATCCGACCATGGTGGTGGTGGGGGTGCAGGTCAAGTCTTATATAATAATGCTACAATTAATAGTGGAAATACTATTACGGTTACAGTAGGATCAGCTGCAGCCGCGATTTATAATATTTCATCTAAAGGTAATAGTAGTATACTATATTCTAGTTCATTAAATCCAAATACAATTACCGCGATTGGTGGAGGATGTGGAGCTTCAGAAGCGATTCCGGCTTATATCGGTGGTAGTTCGGGTGGGGGTGGTGGTTCTTATGGTTATATATCAGGAGCTATTGGTATTGCAACCGGATATGCAGGAGGTAACGGAATTAATGTAAGAGGTGGAGGTGGAGGTGGAGGTGCAGGAGGTGTTGGTTATAATGGTTTGTCCAGTGGATTAGCTGGTGCAGGAGGTTCAGGAATAAGCACCTATAGTGATTGGATATTAACCATCTCGAGTTATATGAATACTATTCATACAGATTGGTCTAAATACACCATTTCTAATGGCATTGGTTATATTGCATCTGGTGGAGCGGGTGGTTCTACTTATCCTTATACGGGAATTACTCCAAGCACTATAGGTGGAGGAGGAAGTGGTGGCACTACCGGCCACCCGTCCGTAGTAAGAATTTCACCCACTCCCGGTATACCCAATACTGGAGGAGGTGGTGGTGGTCTTGGTGGTGGTTATGCCGGTTATGGAAATTATAATTTTCAAGGTGGTTCTGGGTTAGTTATTATTCGTATTCAAATTTAATTTTTTATTGAATAATAAAAATATATATTTATTCCAAATAAAAAGGTATAAATATACATATATTATTTCTTTTTATACAAACGAAACAAAATGAAGAAAGCATCCTCCCCCCCTACCATTCCTGATAAATTCGTATCTATTATTTCCGATTTTGCGAATGATCTTTCCAATCCTTTTCCAGAATATGAATATTTATGGTCGAAATGGAGAGTTTTAGACAATATTCCTACATCGATGATCCAATCTACTTTCCAACATTGTCAAGATATATATCCCGAACGTTTTTTCGATATTTTATATCAAAACGAAGATATATTTCAACACGAAAGTAAGATCAATACTTGTTTTCTACCAAATGTAGAATTCAAATTATTATTCAATAGTCCAGGGGTAAGTGAAAAAACGAAGAATGCCATGTGGAAATATATACAATTGATTCTTTTTACGATTGTTGGAAATGTGAAAGACAAACAGGATTTTGGAAAGTCCATGAATTTATTTGAAGGTATTGATGAAACTGAATTACAAGAGAAATTAACGGAAGCGATGAAAAATATGACGGATTTTTTTGCAGGTATGGATAAAGAGAAACCTACGGAAGAATCCGAAAAGAATGAATTTCCAACCGAAGATTTTGCAAAAGCACAAGAATTCTTTGAAAAAATGGGAGATTTTGGAAACGAATTCAAATCCAAAGATACCGGTGCCGAAGGTCCTAAATTCGATTTCAACCCAGAAGATATGCATAATCATCTCAAAGGGCTTTTTGATGGTAAATTAGGAACATTAGCGAAAGAATTAATGGAAGAATTATCGGAGGAACTGAAAGAAACGTTTGGAACGGATGATATTCATGCTGAAACCCAACCAAAAGATTTATTTAAGAAATTGATGAAAAATCCGGCGAAATTAATGGAATTGGTCAAGAAAATCAGCTCTAAATTCCAAGATAAAATGAAACGTGGCGATATTTCACAAGAAGAAATGATGCGAGAAGCCACCGAAATGTTGAGGAAAATGAAAGAAATGGGAGGCGATTCGAAACAGATGACCGAAATGTTTCAAAATATGGCTAAATCGATGGGAATGGGCGGTAAAAATGTAAAAGTAGATACCAATGCCATGAATCGTATGGTAAAACAACAGTCTATTAAAGATCGTCTACGTGCGAAATTAGAACAGAAAAAACAAAACGATTTCGAATTGAAAGCCGCAGTGGATAACCAAGATCATCTAGTATATAGACCATTGGATGGGGAAAAAGCGGAAATGTCAATGATTCCCCCCGTATACGATATCGATGCGATTGCGGCAGAAATTGAAGCTACTGGAGAGAAAAAACCAAAGAAAAAAAATAATAAAAAGAAGAAGTAATTTTATTTTATTTTATTCGACGCCGATTTTTCGTAATGCAGTTCCAAATGCACTTAGAATCAAAGACCCAGAATCTTTCGTAAATGCAACACCTACATGACATATTTTATCGATGCGTTTAACGTCCATTACATTTTCCATTTCATTATATATTTCGTTACGTAGACGATGCATATTTTCATCAATGGTTCCTTTTACACCTACATAATTACGAATCGTAGTGGCTAAAGTTCTCACCACATTAATTCCAACTACAGAAGTTACATGCACAATTCCTACTGGTTTATAACCCGGATCATCAAAACACCAAGTCGTGATGTTAGGGTTATCATAAAATTGTTTGTCAATTCTATCATAATCTTTTTCTGTTTTATATAACTCTCTTACATTTACAGGTTTTATATTTTTCTTGTCTTTTTTATCTTTATCTGTGTCTTTTTTATCTTTATCTGTGTCTTTTTTATCTGTTGTATTTTCTGTTTTATCATTTAATGGATTTTTAGTTTCTATTATAGGCTCTTCTTTTTTCGGTCCAAACCAACCAGGTGCCCAAGTAGAAGGTAAAAAATAACTCATTATATTACCACCAGTTAATACGAGAATTTCTCTTTCCTTTTGTGTTTTATTATGACGTTTTAATTTTCGTTTATTTTTTTTTCGAATGGTGTCTTTCATTATTATAATATACTTATATTTTTTATTGAATTTTTAAAAAATATGCTAAACTATCCTATCCAATCCAATTCACCCTGATTTCTTTATTCCCAATCTTTCCAAAATCCACCATTTAATAAATGAAAGGCGTAGATCGAATCATTTTCTTCATGTTCGATTGCTTCTATTATCATTAATTTTTCAATCACCGAAAGATGGGGATTTTGTAACATCTGTAGTTGGGAATATCGTTCCCGGTTTTTTTTAAAACTGGATAAAAATAAAGCGGGATCTTCTTCCTTTTCCTTATAACGATCATCGTGTCCATTCGTTTTATTTTGGAATACCAACGATACTTGTTTTACTATTTCAAATTCATTCGATACCGAAATACTTTTTATAACATTATCTTTTTGCTTTTTATAAAAAATCAACCAACTATACCATAATAATGTGGAGAAAATCATATATTCTATTATATTCTATAATATATGATTTTAATTTTATTTCGTTTTTGAATTATTTATAATTCGATTATGCACATACTGTAATTTTTTATTTAACCATGCCTCTTTGGTCGTTTGGTTTAATGTAGTATGTTGATGTTTCTCAAACTGTTCTGGACTATCATAAAACAATCGAACGGGATCTTGACCAGTTTCGCCGTTCGAAATAGAAACTTTAAATAATAAATCTTCTTCCAGCGAACCAACCAGGTATTTTACTTTAGGATCTTCATCTCTATAACGTAATCCAGTAATAGCATTTACTATTTTACTATCTGGCACAAACGATGTTGTAAAATAACCTAACTTTATTCTTTTTCTTTTTCCAATTTTACGATTTACTAGATGAAAGTTTTTACTACTACTATTTAGTATTGTTTTTGTATGATTTTGTATCGATGTTAAATCGGTATCTACACTATAGTCCATGGTATCGTCCTGATAATTATACATTGTTTAAAATATACTTTAGCCGAATTGAATTGATTTGTTGTTTTACTATATTATTATTATTATGTAATTATTTATATTGTTTTATAATAACAATATTATTATATTTCTATTATAATTAGTAAGGATGTTTTCTACAACTAAAACGTTGGAAACATATGAATCATTTATTGAAAAAATACCACATTCCTCGGCACATACAGATGTAATTGAAGAAATACCGATAGAAGAAATTCTTTCTAAAACGGAATTATCCAAAACAACGGAACCTGAAACGAAGGAAGAAGAGGAAGAGGAGGAAGAGGAGGAAGAGGAGGAAGAACCGAAGGAGGATGAAAAGGAAGAAGAAGAGGAAGAAGAAGAAGAAGAGGAGGAAGAAGAGGAAGAACCGAAGGAGGAAGAAGAGGAAGAACCGAAGGAGGAAGAGGAACCGAAGGAGGAAGAAGAGGAGGAAGAGGAGGAAGAGGAAGAGGAAGAGGAAGAGGAAGAAGAGGAAGAACCGAAGGAGGAAGAAGAGGAGGAAGAGGAACCGAAGGAAGAAGAAGAGGAGGAAGAGGAGGAAGAAGAAGAAGAGGAGGAAGAGGAAGAAGAGGAGGAAGCCGCAAAAGGGGTAGAACCAGAAGGAATCGATGCAGCAGAAGAGGATTCAGATACAGCTTCGGATGTATCTGACGGCGAATTACATAGATTCATTGCAACCATCAAAATGCCAAATCCTATCAGTGATGATATTGAGCCAACATTAAAAAAGAATAATATACCATATTATTATTTAATAGATACTGCAGACTTTATACTACCCGAATTTACAGAGGATACATTTGATTCGACAAAACCAAATATTATACATCTATGTATTTACAATATAGATGAAAATTGTGTGCATTTACCATTTTTAAAATTCTTACTATGTTATTCTGAAAAAGATACCTATTATACATTTCCAAATATTACATACGAATATACATTGGAAGATGAACATGAAAAATGTAAAAATGCATGTTTACAAAAAGTATATGAAATATTTGATTTCAAGCCAAATGCATCATTGTCTGCGAAAGATATTACGGAATTTATGGAATGGATGGGACATGTAAAAGAGAAAGATGGTAGTATATATGTAGTGATCAAAATAAATGAAAAAAAACGTAAACCATTTTCAAATAAAATGTATACATGGTCTGTTTTACATGAAATCATGAATTCTCAAAAAATAAAAAATGTAGCAGTTCATCCACTTTTACAAAAATGGTTCTTAGATAATCCTGAAATGTTATATATTAAAGGTAAAAACAATATTCCCATTGAAATACCATATTTATTATATCAAGTTGTTTCTGAAATTCATGAAATGGAAGAAGAATGGAATGAAGGAGAATCCAATAAAAGTATATTTTCTATTTTTGGAACTACGGATAAAGAATCAAAAAAAAAAGAATTGGAACCAGATTTTGAACCTAGAAGTAATTTATTTTCTTTCTTTGGTAATACTACGAATGAAAAGAAGAATTTACCAAAAGAAGAGGAGGCAACTGAAAAAGAACGAGACATGGAAGAAAAAAAAGAACCTGTAGAAGAAGAAGAAGAAGAAGAAGAAGAAGAAGAACGGGATATGAATGAAAAAAAAGAACCAGTAATAGAAGATGGTAAAAGGGAGATCGAAGAAGAAAAACGAAAGATCGAAGAAGAAAAACGAAAAATCGAAGAAGAAAAACGAAATATCGAAGAAGAAAAACGACAAATGGCAGAAGAAAAACGAAAAATCGAAGAAGAAAAAATACAGAAAAAAGAACCTGATATGGAAGAAATACAAATGAATGGAATTTCGACTAAGGATGTATCTCCTCCTCCTCCAGTTCCTGTTCCTAAACCAATGGAAAATTTCTCTCCTCCTCCTCCTCCTCCAGTCCCTAAACCAATGGAAAATAATATGCCTCCTCCTCCAGTCCCTAAACCAATGGAAAATTTCTCTCCTCCTCCAGTTCCGGATCCTAAACCAATGGAAAATAATATGCCTCCTCCTCCAGTTCCGGACCCTAAACCAATGGAAAATAATATGCCTCCTGTGCCAGTTTCTAAATCATTACCATCTATATTTGTAGATAATAAAGATATACCAAAAAAAACACAACCTATACCAGAAAAAGGTGGACAAAATAAAACATATTTCGATAAAGTCGTGGATTATTTTACACCACCAATGCAAAGAGGTGGAGGTAATATTATCTATTCTAATTTACATGTTTCCACAAATAAATATAATTTATTACCACGTAAAATAAATCATCCTAAATATGGATTTTTTTATTATTTTTCAAATGACCTTTTAGATAAAACGGAAATAGATCAAATTCCAAGATATGTTGTTTTTTTTGTAGATGGAGCATATGTTCTTAAAGAACCTGAACCTGAACCTGAACCTGAACCTGAATCGGAACCGGAAACGGAAGAAGAAGAGTCCGTTTCGACCATAGAACCAAAAATCGATCTTTTAGGATCCATCTATTTCCAAACAAAGGATGGAATTCCACTATGGTCTATCAAAACCAGCGATTTTTTTACACGTATATAAATAAAAAATTGAAGTTTCCAAATTAAATATTCTTTTTGCAAAATATTATAAAAGTAAATTATAAATCAATTTAGAGATAGATGGATAGCACGATTCGATTTTGTTCCAATTGTAATAATAAATATTATCATAATATTGATAATAATGAATTAAAGTATTATTGTCGTGTTTGTGGAAATGTAGAACATAATATTGCAAAAGAAGCATTATGTGTATTAGATACTCAGTTTCAAAAAGAAACTAATAATTTTGAGCATTTAGTAAATAAATACACCAAATTAGATCCAACCTTACCTCATATATATTTACAGTGCCCGAATGAAACCTGTAAAACAAATGAAAGTAAAAAAATAACAGATGCGATTTATATTCGATATGATCATCAACGCATGAAATTTTTGTATATTTGCACCGAATGTGATCATAAATGGAAAAACGAATAAACGATTTATACGATACGATTTTTTTACGGATAGAGGATTGGGTCGATATGATATTATTTATAAAATTGACTTTTTATAAATAAAAGAATTTAGACATAATATACTTTGTTTATATAAACCAATCTAATCCAATCCAATCCATCATGAATACAAAATATAACGAAAAAGAAAACGATCTTTTAGAAGAAGATAGTGATTTAGAAGAAGGGGAAGAGGAAGAAAATGATGTAGTTATCAACGAAAATGAAGAGGAAGACGAAGATGAAGATGAAGGTGAAATGGATATAGATGATATAGACATAGACGTAGAAGCAAGAGAAATAAATCAAAAACCGAATCCATCATCGTTTTCTAAAAACCTAGAAGAAGCATATTCAGAAGACGATGCAGATACCGAACCAGATTCAGAAGAAGAAGACGAAGTAGACGTGAATTATTTACAGAAATTCAATGACAATATAAATACAAAAACATTAGAAAATATACATCCTGAAATTAAGAGTGTTAATTACGAAGAAATGATTGCATTAGCACGGGTGGTTCGTGATAAAAATGGAAGAATTATAGATCCTTTACATAAAACCATTCCATTTATAACGAAATACGAACGTGCGCGTATTATTGGTGCACGTGCAGAACAACTAGATGCAGGTGGTGAGGCATATATTCCATTAGACGAAACGATTGTAAATGGAAAGACAATTGCATGGATGGAATTTGAAGCCAAAAAAATCCCCTTTATCATTTCACGACCATTACCGAATGGTAGCACCGAATATTGGCATGTATCGGACTTGGAAAATGTATTGGACTAATATCCCATATCTATCTATTCTATTCTATTATATTATACTCCTAAATAGTGTTGTTGAATTTCTAGATAATTACTGTTACTAGGACAAGTAATTACATTTATTCTTGGTTCTAATAAAATATCGCCATATTCCCTTATTTTTTTACAAAAAGAATGATGTTCACATATGGTAGTATCCCAATCCACCTGATTATATACAATGGTTTTTATTAAAAAAAAACCCCCAAATGCAGCATTTACGTTGAATATGTTATTTTTAGAAATTAACAGGTCATCTTCTATCCTTTTATTTTTGTCTATTCTTTCTTTTTTACAACGTAAACATACATCAAATAAACAAGTGTTGCTTATGTTATCATATGACACATTTTTATTACTAATAAACGCGAGAGAATCATAATAATGCGACATACTTATGGTATTATTTTCAAATTCACTACATTCATAACACACATCAAATACACAAAGTGCCACAAATGTTTGATATGGTCTTACATGAATGGTAAGTGGTTGACCCCATATTCCATCGTCTATATCTATTCTTTTTACAGTAATGTTGGTTTTTTCATCATTCCATGAAATACCAAACCTATCTCCCCAATCGTCTGCTTGTTCATTTAATGGTGTTGGGTCAGCATCTATACATGTCGTCGGCATTTCTACGGTTTTCGAATTTGTTTCTGAAGCACCAATAACATAAGAAAATGTATCGAAGGTATTTATCATATTTGTAATAGTATCGTTTGAAAATACTACGTCCGCGTCCAATAATAGCGTATAATCGGATAAAAGGAATCCATGAAACGTTTTCAATTTATTTCTAAGAAAAGACATATATTCCCCTCTTTCCTTTAGTATTCCTCCTAAATCTTTATTGTTATCTATATCTTCCAATAAATATTTACCTTTTCGATTGGTTCTTTTATAAAAATGTTCGATCGCCGTTTTTGTATTGTCCTTGGAATTGTTCTCGTATATGAAATACTCAAAACAATATTTCGTTTGGTTTTTCTTTTCAATTTCTTCGAAATGTTGATCTAAATAATTTATATAATTTTCACCATTTTTTATGATAAATACTACGGTAATAGTAATCATATATTATTATTATACAATAACCTATTCAAATAAAACGCCTAAATCTCCCAAAAAAAAGGACAAATGTTTTATTCGAACAAAAAAAAATCATTCGAAAAAAGAAAAGGAAAAAAAGAACAAACATCCTTTTCAGGATTTTGAGAGAGTCTTCCGTAAAAATTTTGGAAAATCGATTAGGATCTTTAGGAAAAAGTTGGATAGATTTTTATATTTTGAGTGTGTATTTTATTAATTTTTCCAATTCTTTCCACAGTTTAAACATGTGACAAAAACGGTAGTCGGTTCATCTGCACTTCGCGTCTGCATTTCATAGTAGGTGCATTGTTTTGATTTACATTTATTACATGTAAACATATCGGTAGATGCTTTCACATTATTGGTAAACTTCAAACGATCTCTTTTTATTTTCCTTTCAATGCGATCTTTCCATTGGATTGGATTCATTTCCTGATGTGTCATAAACGCGAATTGATTTACGGTAATTTCGCCGTTTTTCAATTGATGTATTAACTCCACGTTATGTTGTAAATTTTGATAAATAGAACGTAATCTACTATGGTAAATTTCACAAAATAATGGATTTTGCCATTTTTTGATAATTTGACGATTGGTGGCTTCTTTAATCGTATAATTAAATACTCCCTTTTCAATATTCTTTCCTAAATTATCATTCTCGTCCTCGTTCTCATCTTCGGTAAAGATAAGAGATAATTTTTTCGAAATATTTTTACGAAACAAAACCGGATCGTTTTTTTCTAATAAATTCGCCATCTATAGTCTTTGAATAATATAAAAAGGATCTTTGTATATTATTTTACGTCAATTTTTTACAGATATTCTTCTTCACTTAATTCAGATTGATAGTCGAATAATACATTTTCGGTTTCTATCGGTTTAATGGTTGGTTTCTTAGCCGGTTTTACGATTTTAACAGGTTTGGCTATTTTAGGTTTCACTTCTTTTACCATTACCTCCTCTTCTTCCGCCTCGTCTTCTTCCACCGATAAATTATCATAATCAATATCTTCATCGTCGTCTACAATGAAATCGTCACATACAT
>Ga0114966_10000388_pt1 | contig 42996 bp, 40 predicted proteins | sample M_130207_XF_Meta_FD_87029 | JGI IMG/M metagenome (GOLD analysis project Ga0114966, IMG submission 87029) | Freshwater microbial communities from Lake Montjoie, Canada to study carbon cycling - M_130207_XF_MetaG | ecosystem: Environmental > Aquatic > Freshwater > Lake | place: Lake Montjoie... | reverse complement strand
GCATTCGGCGCGGTCGCACCCCAGCTTGGTGCCCGTCAGCCCCAGCTTGTAGCGCAGTGTCTGCGCCAGCGTCTCCTGCTTCATCACGTCGACGCGGCGCTCCTGGCCGTTCACCGACAGGGTGATCAGCCGTTCAACGCTGCCGGGAGCCGAGGCTTGCTGCCCCTGCGCGCTCGTACGAAACAGATAGCTCGCCGAGGAGACCGCCGCACCCGCAGCAATCACGCCCTTGATGAAGTTGCGTCGCGTCGGGTTGTTTGGAGTCTCTTCCGTCATCTTGACTTCTTCCATTGCAGGATCACCTCTCAGGGCTGACTGACCGATCAGGCTGACTGAGAACAAAAGCGAAGTGGCGCGCGCGAGGCGAAGCGACACGATAGACACAAACGCGACGCCGTTCAACACTCAGCTCGACATACGTGCGAGCACCGAAGGTTGCCAATGTGCCGGCAGCGCGAACCGCGCGCCGGAGTATCAGACGTGAAAGATAGCACAGCGAAGAGTTACCGCAGCCAGGGAGCGCTGGATCCGGCCAGGAAGTCTGACTCACGGCTGCTCCGCTCGCCGGACGTCACGCTTCTATATAGTCAGGGTATGGCGTCGCTCACGTTTCTCGGTGCGGCTGGCACGGTGACCGGTTCGAAGTACCTGGTCGAGACGGGTACACACCGTGTGCTGGTCGACTGCGGGCTGTTCCAGGGGCTCAAGGAACTGCGCGAACGGAACTGGCAGCCGCTGCCGGTCGACCCGCCGAGCATCGACGCGATCATTCTCACGCACGCCCACCTCGACCACTGCGGCTACCTGCCGCGGCTCGTCTCGCAGGGCTTCAAGGGCCGAGTCTTCTGCACCGCCGGCACACGCGACCTCTGCACCCTGGTGCTCCCCGATTCGGCGCACATCCAGGAAGAAGATGCCAGGGACGCCAACCGGCATCACTACTCGAAGCATCATCCGGCGCTGCCGCTCTACACCTCCGAGGACGCCGAGCGCGCGCTGACGCTGATGCAACCGGTGGGCTACAACCGGCCGGTGCCGGTCGTGCCCGGTGTCGAGGTCGAGTTCATCAACGCCGGCCACCTGCTCGGCTCGGCCTTCGCCCGGGTGCGACTGGGCGCCCGCACGGTGCTTTTCGGCGGCGACCTCGGCCGCTACGGCCGGCCGGTCCTGCCCGATCCGACACCAGTGGAGCAGGCCGATGTGCTCCTGCTCGAGTCGACCTACGGCGACCGCGTCCATCAGCCAGACGACCGTGGCGATCGGCTCGCCGAGATCGTTACCGCGGTTGCGGCGCGCGGCGGCAAGCTCATCATCCCGGCCTTTGCGATCGGTCGCGTCGAGGAGATCATCTACTGGCTGCGACGTCTGGAAGAGGAGCATCGCATCCCGACCCTGCCGGTGTTTGTCGATAGCCCGATGGCGGCGAAGGCCCTGCAGTTCTATGCGCAGCGCGCCGACGAACTCGATCCCGACATGCGGCCGGAGGCGAGGCACGTCAGTGCCTTCGTGACGAAGCGGATGACCACGGTCGCCTCCCCGCAGCAGTCCAAGGAACTCGTCGCGTCGCGCCAGTCGGCCATCATCGTGGCGTCGAGCGGCATGGCGACCGGCGGGCGGGTGCTCCATCACCTGGCGGCGACGCTCCCCAACCCGAAACACACGATCCTCTTCGTCGGGTTCCAGGCGGCTGGCACTCGCGGTCGCGCGCTGCTCGAAGGCGCGCGCTCGGTGCGTATCAAGGGACGCGATATCGGCGTGACTGCCACCATCGATCAGATTAATTCGATGTCGGCCCACGCCGACAGCAGCGAGATCCTCCGGTGGCTGTCCGGGTTCACGACACCTCCGTCGATGACCTACCTGGTTCACGGCGAGCCGGCCGGCCTGACGGCCTTGCAGCGACGCATCGTCACCGAGAAACAGTGGCCGGTCCGGGTCGCGGCCTACCAGGAACGAGTCGACATCTGACGGAGCCCAGCCCCGCTGCGGGCCGGCCCGCAGCGACCGTGATCCCGTATCCTGTGAGCCGCATGACCGCCCGCTCCCCGATGGCCCGCGCGCCATGGCGACTCCTCACCGCGGCGGTGCTGCTCTGCGGCCTGCCCGCTCCGGCCGCGCAGGCGCAGTCGGCCGCAACGCGGCTGTCCATCCTGCAGGCGGAAGACCGGCGGGCACCGAGCCCCGCGGCGCTGGCCGTCATCCGTGCTGGCGCCCGCAGCGGCGATGGCCAGACGGCGCGCGTCGCCCTGCGCGCGCTCGGCCGGCTCGAACGCCCGGCGCTCATCGCGGACATTCTTCCCGGCCTGCGCCACCGCCTGCCGGAGGTGCGGGCCGAGGCCGCCAACGCGATCGCGCAGGCCGCATACGGGCTCCGCGGCGACGCCACACCGCCTGTGGCGCTCGGACCGGCGCAGGCCGCGCTCATCACGCGGCTCGTCGCCGACGATACGCCCGACGTGCGCGCGGCCGCCGCCGAATCGCTCGCCAGGTTGCCCTACGCCACCGCCGCCGATGTGGCCCGTGCAGAAACCGCGCTGCTCGACTTCGTGCTTCGCGCCACGACCAGCACGGATCGCCTCGGCCTCGCCAAGGCCCTCGAAGCCTTCACGCGCCTGCAGCGCACGGTGCGGCAGCCGAGCGCGGCGGTTGCCGAGACGTTGCGCCGCCTCGCTCGCACAGACGCGAACCGGCCGGAGCCGGAGCGGCTTCGTGACGCCCGCGTGCGCCGGCTGGCGCTCGAGAGCCTGATCTCGCTGGGCGCCGCCGATGTCGAGACGGTCGTGAGTGCGGCAGCCGATCCCGATCCGCAGGTGCGGCGTCTTGCCGTGCGCGCCGCCACGCTCGATGACACCGAGGCGGTCGTCGCCCGCGGCCTGAACGACCCGGTGCCGATGGTGCGCATCGAAGCGCTCCGCACCAGTCGCGCGCGCAACACACGAGACGCCTGCGGCCCGGCACTGGCCGGCGCCTCGGACCCCGACATGCACGCGGCGACGCTGGCGATCGACCAGCTCTCCTCATGCGGGGACAACCCCGAGGCCGTGGCGTATCTGAATCACGCGCTTGCCGACCGCGCTGACGCGGAGGCGCCGCGCAACTGGCATCGCGCCGCGCATGCGCTGGTGGCGCTGGCCACCGCCGCTCCCGCTGACGTCCGCGGCGCGATCGACGGCTATGCGGCATCCCGGGTGTGGCAACTGCGGGTCGCCGCCGCGCGCGCGGCGGGGATCCTGTCGATGCGTGACGCGCTCTCCAGGCTCGCACGCGATGCCGCGGACAACGTCGTCGAAGCGGCGATCATCGCGCTCGACGCCACCGCTGGCCACGATGCTGATGATCTCTACGTGCCGGCCCTCGCCTCGAGCGGGTACCAGGTCGTGCGCGTTGCCGCGCGGGCACTCGACGGCAGCCCTCGCGCCGCCGCCGTCGTCCCGGCCCTCAAGCAGGCGCTCGACCGGGCGGAAGACGATGGCCGGCCTGGCGCGTCAGACGCACGGACGGCACTGCGGGCGGCGCTGACCGCGCTGAGCGCACCGCCACGTGCGGCCAGGCCCGGATCACTGCCGGCCGCGCCGCTCAGCGTGGCCGAGTTGCGCCGGTTGGCTGCGCCGCGCGCCAGGTTCACCATGCGCGATGTCGGCGTGTTCGACGTCGCGCTGTTCACGCAGGAAGCACCCGCCACGGTGCTCCGCTTCGTCGAGCTCGCGACGTCGGGCTACTACAACGGCCTGACGTTCCACCGGGTCGTACCGAACGGCATCATTCAGGGCGGCAGCCCTGGCGCGAACGAGTACTCGAGCGATGCCCCGTTCATGCGCGACGAAGTCGGACGCTGGCCGCATGTGCGCGGCGCCGTGGGGATCTCGACGCGAGGGCGCGACACCGGCGACGCGCAGATCTTCATCGACCTCGTCGACAACCCGCGCTACGACCACACCTACACCGTGTTCGCCCAGGTGCTCAACGGCATGGACATCGTCGATCGCATCCTCGAAGGCGACGTCATCGAGTCGGTCGAGGTCGTGCCGTGAGGTTCTCGTCGCGGATGCCCGCCAACCTCGAGGCGAACCGGCTGTCCCGCACGCTGGCGCAACTGCGCCGCGACGGCGTGCCGGTCCTCGACCTGACCGAGTCGAATCCGACGCGAGCCGGGTTCGCCTACGACGCCAGCCTGCTCGCCCCGCTCGGCGACCCGCGAGGCCTTGCGTACCGGCCCGACCCGCTCGGTGCCATCGATGCGCGGCGCGCCGTCAGTGAAGACTTCGCGCGGCGCGGGCTCGCGGTCGGCGTCGAGCGCATCGCCCTGACCGCCAGCACCAGCGAAGCCTACTCGTTGCTGTTCAAGCTGCTGTGCGATCCTGGCGACGAAGTGCTCATCCCGCAGCCCAGCTATCCGCTCTTCGAGCACCTCACCCGACTCGACGGCGTCACGGCCGTGCCCTATCGGCTCGACTATCACGGCCGCTGGTCGGTCGACCTGTCGAGCGTCGAAGCGGCGCTGTCGCCGCGTACGCGAGCGCTCCTGATCGTGAATCCGAACAACCCGACCGGTAACTTCGTGAGCGCGGTCGATCTCGAGGCGCTCGCCGCGCTGTGCGGTTCCCGCGATATCGCGGTGATCTCCGATGAGGTGTTCGCCGACTACGAACTGCAGCCAGAGACCCGGGTGCCGCGGGGGCAGCTCACGCCTCGCACGGATGTGCTCGGCTTCACACTCGGCGGGCTGTCGAAGTCGATCGGGCTGCCGCAGGCCAAGCTGGGCTGGATCGCCGTCAGCGGCGACTCCGCCGTGTGCAGCCAGACCATGGGGCTGCTCGAGCTCGAGTGCGACACCTATCTCTCGGTGTCGACGCCGGTCCAGCTCGCGGCGCGCGAACTGCTGGAGCGGGGCGCTCCCGTCCGCGAACAGATCCAGCAGCGGACCCGGGCCAACCTCGCCACGTGTGCCTCACTGGTGCGCGACGTCCTGGCATGCAGACTGCTGCACGCCGAGGGCGGCTGGTATGGCGTCATCCAGGTACCGTCGCTCATGCCCGAGGAAGAGCTGGTGCTATCGCTGCTCGTCGACTCGCAGGTACTGACGCACCCGGGGTATTTTTTCGACTTCGCGAAGGAGTCGTTTCTGATCGTGAGTCTCCTCACGCCTGAGGACGTATTCGCCACGGCTGTCTCGCGCGTGCTCGATCGCTTCCGGATGGATGATTACTCATGACCTCGACGGCTCGTCGCTCAGGGATCCTGATCCCCCTTTTTTCCGCCCCGTCGTCAGGCAGTTGGGGCATCGGCGACATCGGTGACATCGAGTCGCTCAGCCGCTGGCTGGCCGGCGCCGGACAGCACATTCTCCAACTCCTGCCGCTGAACGAAATGGCGCCCGGGCACCAGTCACCGTACTCGGCAATGAGCGCCATGGCCATCGACCCGATCTACATCAACGTCGCGGTGGTGCCGGAGTTCATTGCCAACGGCGGCGAGGCGTCGCTCGACGAATCCGATCGGGCGTCGCTGGCCGAGGCTCGCGGCGCCGCGCACGTGGCGTACGCCGCGGTGCGGCGCGTCAAGCATCACGCGCTGTGCGCCGCCTTCGAGCGCTTCGTCGAACACGAGTGGGGCACCGGTTCGGCACGCGCGGCGGTCCTGCGTGCCTACGTCGAGCAGGAGTCGTGGTGGCTCGTCGACTACGCGCTCTTCCGCGCCCTGCATGAACAGCAGGGCGGCCGCGCGTGGACGGAGTGGCCCGAGGCGCTGCGGCAGCGCGATCCCGACGCGCTGGCAGCGGCCACGCAGGACCTCACGCGCGACATCCTCTTCTATCAGTACCTGCAGTGGATTGCTGGCACGCAGTGGAAGGCGGCGCGCGCCGCGGCCGCCGCCAACGGTGTGGCGCTGTTCGGCGATCTGCCGTTCATGGTCGACCTGCACAGCGCGGACGTCTGGGCGCACCAGGGGCACTTCCGGCTCGATCGTTCGGTGGGCGTCCCGCCGGACGCGTTCAGCGCGACGGGCCAGGACTGGGGGATGCCGGCCTACAACTGGGAGGCGCTGGCCGCCAGCGACTACACCTGGCTCCGCAGCCGTGCGCGCCGGAGCGCGGCCCTCTACGACGGCTACCGCGTCGATCACCTCGTCGGGTTCTTCCGTACCTACACGCGGCCGCGCCATCACGACGGGCAGGAGCCCGGCTTCTCACCCCTGCGACAGCTCGAACAGTTGCAGCTCGGCGAGCAGGTGCTGCGGATTTTCCGCGAGCCCGGGACGGAGGTCATCGCCGAAGACCTCGGCATCGTGCCCGACTTCGTGCGTGCATCGCTGACGGTGCTCGGCGTGCCCGGCTACCGGGTGTTCCGCTGGGAAGCCGATTGGGACGAGCAGACGAAGGCGCTGAAGGCGTTCAGGGACCCGCTGCGCTACCCGGCCGTCTCCGTGGCCACGAGCGGCACGCACGACACCGAACCGCTCATCTCCTGGTGGCAGGCCACGGCCACCACCGCCGAGAAGACCGCGATCGCGGCGGTTGGGCCCGTGCAGCAACTCGCGGGGCGGCTCGACATCCTCACAGCGCCGTTTGTCCCGGGCGTCCGCGACCTGTTTCTCGAACTGCTGTTCGCGTCGGCGTCGAGCATCCTGTTGCTGCCCGTGCAGGACGTGTTCGGGTGGGACGATCGGATCAACGAACCGGCAACGGTCGGTGAGAAGAACTGGACGTATCGCCTGCCCTGGCCGGTCGACGCGCTCGGCGGTCAGGACGTGGCGCGGGAACGTCAGGCCGCGCTGCGGGCGTGGTCGGAAAAGTACGGACGGCTCTAGCGGCGCGGGTGTCGCGACTCAGAGGCCGGCAGACATCGAGGCGCGGGTGCGAGGACCGGCGCCAGTCCGCCAGGCGTATTCGGCAGCGGGGTGACCAGGACGTCGCGCTTGTCGGCCAGCGCACGGCAGACCTCGTTGAGCGCCCCCGGACGGTTGGGCAGCCTCAGGTTCAGTTCGGTTCGAATGGCCATCTCTCCCAATCTTACGATTGGACCATTCGCCGACGGCCCGATTTGAGGCGTCCGTACACGGCACGGGCGCGAGCCGTATGGCCCGCACCCGTGTTGATCTGAACTGGGCCGACCTCACGGTCGGCCGCTACACCTGGAACAGGCGCTAGGCGAGCACCTTGATGACGACGCGGCGGTTCTGCGCACGGCCCGCCTTCGTCTTGTTCGGCGACACCGGCTTGTCTTCGCCGTAGCTGAGCACGTTCATCTTGTGCAGCGGGATCTGGTGCTTCTCGTAGAGATACATCTTCACCGCTTCCGCACGCTCCAGACCGAGACGCTGGTTCACGTCCTGCGCACCAACATCATCGGTGTGTCCTTCAATCTCGAAGTAGGCGCCCTTCGGGTCGGCCTTGATCTTGGTGATCATCTCGTCGAGACGTGCCTTCGCCTCATCCGGCAGGTCGGTCTTGCCGAACTTGAAGTTGCCCTGGTCTTCGTTCAGCACGACTTCGAAGACGATGCGCTTCGAGGCCTTGTCGACCGCGTCAGCCTTGGCCACCGCCGAGTTGGCGGTGTTGGAGGCCTGACCCGCCGCCGAGTTGGCTACGTCGGCGGCCTGCCTGGCCTGACCCGCCGCTGCCTGTGCGCGCTGATCGACGTCGCCAATCTTGGCTTCGTTCTGGCGCGTGCGCTCCTGAGTCTCCTCGAGCGATCGCCCGAGCGAGTCGACCTTGTCATTCACTTCGCCAACGCTGGTGCGCACGAACTTCTTCGTCGCGCAGGCGGTGGAACCGCCGATGGCAATCACCACAATCGGAATGGCCAGAAACAGAGTACGCATGGTGTCGATCCTTCCTAATCCGAAATCGGGCGAGATTGCCCCGCAAAATAACCACTCCGGGCACGCACGGTGAGGTCCTTGTCTTTGGCGCGGACCACGAGCGGGTGCCAGCCCGGCTTGCCGCTCGATTCAAACGCCATCAGATACTGATGCCGCAGTTCGTCCACAATCTGACGCGCCGTCTGGCTGCGGTCGGCGATGCTGCTCGCCACGAACGCGCGTCCACCGGTCCAGTAGGCGAGGTCGCTCAGTGGTCCGGTCAAGGCTGAGCGCTCGATGGTCGTCGCCGAGATGTCGGCCGACGGGTTGTCAATCGCCGACACGATGCCGACGATGTAGACCGGCACGTCGATCGAGCTGGCAATACCCGATACGTCGCTCGGTGAGAGGCGGCTCGAGGTGTCGCGGCCATCCGTAAACACCACGACCGCGCGCCGGAGTCCTTCGCGGGTCGCCACCTTTTCCGCCGTGTGCGCCACCGCGTCGTGCAGCGACGTGGCACCGAACGGCGACAGTGCATTCATGCTGGCCGGCAGGCGCTGGAGCCCGGCCGTGAACGGGGTGACCTCCTCGAGACGCGTGTCGAACGTGTAGACCGCAGCTTCATCCCCCTGCAGGTTCAGCCAACTGAGGACCTGCTCCGCCGTCTCGCGGGCATGCCCCATCCTGGACGCCATGCTGCCGCTCACGTCGAACAGCAGCGCGATGCTGACCGCCGAGTCGTCATGCCGGAACTCCTGGATGCGACGCGGCTCCCCTCCATCGAGTACCTCGAAGTCCCGAACGGCCAGGTCCCGGACGAAGCGCCCCTTCCGGTCGCGCACGACCGCGCTGACCCGCACCAGGTCGACGCTCGCCGTGAACGTCGCCACCGGCGGGGTGCTGGGCTGCGCCGGCTGGGCCGAGACCGTCTCCACTCCGGCCGTCACCGCCATCAGCATCGCTGCCGTCACGTTGATGAGGTCGCTTCGTGTCATCGGGCTCCGCTATTCCAAATACCCTGCCAAACTCGCAAGTGATTGCATCATAGCAACTTGGCTGGATCGACGCCGTCCAGAAAGACCACCAGCGACCTGGGTATCGTGCAATAAATACGCTGTTTCGGTCGATCGCACCTGGTACTAGGGTGTAAGAACTACACCCATTACGCCGATCAGCCCCGACGCGCGCCCCGCTTGCACACCGCTGTAAGATCGCGTGGTGAGCATGACGCATCCTGCAATTCCTGTCTCCCGCCGTGTCGGCCAGTTCTCCTATGCGATTCGCAATATCGTCGTGGAGGCCCAGCGAGTTGAGGCTGCGGGGAAGAAAGTCCGGTATCTGAACATCGGCGACCCGGTCGCATTCGGCTTCAAGCCGCCCATGCATCTGGTCGAAGCGGTCGAGAAGGCGCTGCGCGACGGGCACAACGGCTACGGGCCGTCGGCTGGTCTCGCCTCGGCTCGCGAGGCCGTCGCCGCGGAGCACACCGCGAACGGCTGGCCGATTTCCGCGGACCGGGTGTACATCACGGCCGGAACGTCCGAAGGCATCGAGTTGGCCCTGACGGCACTGCTGGACGAGGAGGGCGAAGTCCTCGTGCCGATGCCGACCTACCCGCTGTACACGGCCATCATCGCCAAGCTCGGCGCCAACGCGCGCTACTACCGGTGCGATCCGTCACAGGGCTGGACCCCGGACATCGAGCACCTGTCGTCGCTCGTGACCCCGCGGACGCGGGCCGTGGTCGTCATCGACCCCAACAATCCCACCGGCGCCACCTACCCGGTGGAGTCGCGCCGTGCGCTGATCGCCTTTGCGGAGAAGCACGGACTCGCGATCCTGGCTGACGAGGTCTATGCCGACCTCGGCTACGACGGCCCGGTCGATCCACTCGGCAAGCTGGCGCCCGATGCGCCAATCATTTCCTTTTCGAGCCTGTCGAAGGCCTACCTGGCCCCGGGCTGGCGCACCGGCTGGCTCTCCATCGGCCGCTCGCCTCGCCTTGACGATGTGGCGGCGGCGATCCGGAAGCTCGCCGATGGCCGCCTGTGCAGCACCGTGCCCATGCAGTACGCGGTGACGGCCGCGCTGACCGGCGACAAGTCGCACCAGGGGACGTTCCGTACCGATTTGAAGCTGCGAGCCACGCTGACAGCTGATGCGCTTCGCGCCATGCCTGGCGTGACCTGCATGACGCCCACCGCCGGCTTCTACGCGATGCCACGCATCCCGCTCCCGCCGGGTCGCACCGACGAGGAATATGTGCTCGGGTTGCTCCGCGCCACCGGCGTGCTCGTCGTCTATGGATCGGGTTTTGGATTGCCTGCAGCGGAGGGCTATCTGCGTATTGTCTTTCTGGCATCGCCTGAGGAACTCACGGAGGTGTACCGCCTGATGGCGGACTACACGGCGGACTTCCTTCGGTGACCGCGGCCGCGGTCGGCAGTCTGCAGGCCAGCCTCAACCCAGGCTGAGCACGCTAGGGCACGTCTTCGAGCTTGATGAGTGCATTGAGTGTGCGGCGGCGCGAATCTTGACTACGTTGGGAACACTGGCCCGTTCTGGACAGTTCTCGCTCGATAAGTTCCGATTCCGGTGGACCAATGTCAGCATTGACAGCGACAAGGCGGACAATTCTCGAGGGGCGGCTCGATTCACCCCACGGAGTCTTTGGCGACCTCGCGATGCTCGTCTTCGTGGTCGTGCAGGGGCTGGACGGTGCGCTGACCTACCTGGGCGTGCACATCTGGGGAATGTCGATCGAGGCCAATCCGCTGGTGAGTTCGGCGGTGTCGATGGCCGGCGTCGGCGCCGGGCTCGCAGCCACGAAGCTGTTCGCTGTTGGACTCGGCATGGTGCTCCACCTCCGCCGGATTCATCTCATCGTCGCCTTGCTGTCGGTGTTCTACATCGCGGTCGCCATCCTGCCCTGGGCCGTGCTGTTCATGACGCTGGAGTAGACCCGCATGCAGGACGCGCGCGGCGGAACGTTTCGCTCACGGCGAGCGTCACTATAGGGTCGCCATGCGTCAGAACCCTCTGGCCTACCTCGCCGTCGAACTCGACTCGCTGAAGTCACAGGGGCTTTACCGGAAGCTGCGCGTCCTCGAAGGCGAGCAACGCGCCACCACAACCGTCGATCACCGCCAGGTGGTGGGCACCATCACCGGGACGATGGCCATCCACATTGCGCTGAAAGAACGGCTCGGCGGCTACGTCGCGGGCAACCGCGCCGCCATCGAGTTCCCGCACCACCGCGCCCGTCCCTTCCTCTTCTCGACCTCGCACCCGCCGTCGGTGGCCACCAGCGGCATCGCCGCGCTGGATACGTTTAGCCGCGTTGGCACAGAGCTGGGCATCATTCCCTGATGCCGTCCCGGTCGACGTCTGGCGCCTGGCTGGCGACCGCGCTGGTCGCGCTCGCGGCACTCGTCGGCCGTCCGGCCGGCGCGAGCGCGCAGGTGCCGGCCTCGTCACAGGCGCCGGCCGCAAGCGTCCCGGACAGGCTCGACGACGACGTCACGATCCGCGCCTTCCTCCAGAAGCTCGAGCCGATCATCCAGACCGCCGACGATGAGGCGTTTGCCGACCTGGAGGGACCGCTCGGTAGCCGCGAAGACGCACTGGCGTTCGCACACGCCGAGTTCGGCCACGGCGCCACGCGCGTCGTCGTCCAGGAGCGCGACCGGCAGGAACTCTCGCTGTCCGGCATTCCCGGCACGGTCTACGGCCTGACGGTCGATGCGTTCATCGAGTACGGCAACCGCGCCCGCATCGCGACGTGGCAGTTGTTCATGCGGCCCTCGGGCGATTCGTGGGCGATGATGCGCCAGCAGACGGTGTCGTCGGTCGACAACCTGTTCCGCCTGACGATGGATACCACGAGGCAGTACGACGCGCGCAACCTGTCGATCACCGCTGAAGACCTCACGCTGACGCTCACAGAAGGCACGGTCTTCCGCATCGATACCGAACGGGGCACGACCGGTCTGGTGGTGATGGGACGCGGCGACATGCGGTTCTCGCCCGCGCCGGAGACCGAGAGGGGCCAGGTGCACATCTTCACTGGCGCCGACGTGCTGGAGACGCGCTTCGCTGGGGCCTTCATTCGCGTCGGCACCGGCAGTCAGCACTTCGACGCGTCGATGCTCGTCGAGCGCGCCGTCAACCCGCGCGACCTGAAGCGTGCGCAGGAGATCTTCCGCGAGGAGTCGCCGAAGTCGTTCGCCGTCGACCTGGCCGATCTCACGCGCGAGGCCTGGACGCTGCTGCCAGGCCCAGACGACTTCCTCGCCGAAGTGCGCACGCAACGCTTCGAGACGCTGACCTACACACGGTCGGCGGCCGAAGCCGAGGACATCTCGGTCTTCGAGCGGAAACGGCGCCGGAACGTCGCCATCTACGCGTCGAAGGAGAAACTGGCCACGCGCGGCCGCTTCTACTACGAGGACGACCTCGCGGCGTACGACGTGCTGGACTACGACATCGACGTGACGGCGCTGCCGAACCGGCAGTGGATCGACGGGCGGGCGAGGATGCGCATCAAGTCGCGCCTGCCCGGCCTCGGCCAGTTGACCATCAAGCTGGCCGATTCTCTGGTGATCCGCTCGATTGTCAGCGACAAGTTCGGGCGGCTGTTCAACCTGCGCGTCACCAACCAGAACACCGTCCTGGTCAACCTCCCGTCGCTGCTCGACGAGGATGCGGAGCTCTCGCTCACGTTCATCTACGCCGGACGGCTTGGGCCGCAGTCGCCGGATCGGGAGACGCTGGCGATGGGACAGGCCGAGCCGGGCGCGGCTCCGTTCGGCGCGCAGTCGCAGTTTCCGGACGATGTGTCGATGCCGCGGGCGGAACCGAGCTTCCTCTACAGCAACCGGAGCTTCTGGTATCCGCAGTCGACCATCAGTGACTACGCGACGGCGCGGATCCGCCTCACCGTCCCGATCGACTACGGCTGCGTCGCCTCTGGCGACCTGACCGGCACACCGGAAGTACTGGTCGGAGCGAACCCGGCCGATGCCCGCCGCGCCTATGTGTTCCTGGCGTCGCGTCCGGCGCGCTACCTGTCGTTCATCGTGAGCCGCTTCATCCGCACCGACCAGAGCCAGATCTCGTTCGACGGCAAGCCGACCGTCCCGCTGACCGACGCCGAGATGGCGTCGCCGGAGCCGCTTCCTGGCGTCCGGATCAGCATCGAGGCCAACCCGCGGCAGACGCGCGAGAGCCGGCCGCTGGCTGGCCGCGCGGCGGACATCATACGGTTCTACCAGTCGGTCATCGGCGATGCGCCGTATCCGAGCTTCACGATCGCGCTGGTCGAGAACCTGACGCCTGGCGGTCACAGCCCGCCGTACTTCGCACAACTCAACCAGCCGCTCCCGAACAGCCCGCTCGTCTGGCGAAACGACCCGGCGGCGTTCGAGAACTACCCCGAGTTCTTCATGGCGCACGAGATTGCGCATCAGTGGTGGGGGCACGGCGTCGGCTGGCAGAACTATCACGACCAGTGGCTGAGCGAGGGGTTCTCGCAGTACTTCGCGGCGCTCTACGCGAACAACGCCCGTGGCGACGATGTATTTCAGGGCGTGCTGCGCCGCATGCGGCGCTGGGCGATCAACGAGTCGCCGCAGGGCCCGGTGCACCTCGGCTACCGCGTGGGCCACATCAAGAACGATGGCCGCGCCTTCCGCGCCATCGTCTACAACAAGGGCGCGATGGTGCTGCACATGCTGCGGCTGATGGCTGGCGACGAGGCATTTTTTCAGGGCCTGCGGCGGTTCTACATGAGCTCGCGCTTCCGGAAGGTCGGATCGGAGGACTTCCGGGTGGCCATGGAACTGGAGACGGGACTCGACCTCCAGCGCTTCTTCGAGCGCTGGATCTACGGCTCGACCCTGCCGCACGTCACGTTTGGCTACCGCGTGGAATCGCGCAGTGACGGGCAGACCGCCGTCCTGCGGTTCGAGCAGACGGGCGACATCTTCGACCTGCCGGCGCTGGTCACCCTGACGTTTGCCAACGGCCGGAGCCGGGACATCACCGTGCGCGTGACCGACCGGGTGGTCGAGGTAGCGGTGCCGCTCGACTCGCCGCTGAAGTCGGCGGCCATCTCCCGCCGGGACGTCTCGCTGGCGGAGTTCCGCGTCGCACCAGGCACCAAATAGCCGGCCGGACGGCTGGATGCCCAATTGACCAATTCGGTGCGGTAGAATCAGTCACTTATGGAATCCGTCACGCTGACGATCGACGGCCGCCAGGTCACCGTCGACAAGGGGAAGACCGTCCTTCAGGCCGCCACCGAGGCCGGCATTTCGGTTCCCTATTACTGCTATCACCCCGGAATTGGCATCGAAGGCTCCTGCCGCGTCTGCATCGTGAAAGTCGAGAAGATGCCGAAGCTGCAGACCTCCTGCTCGACCGTGGCCACCGACGGCATGGTGGTCCACACGCGCAGTGAAGAGGTCGTCGCTGCCCGTTCCGGCGTGTTCGAACTGCTGCTCGTCAATCACCCGCTCGACTGTCCGGTGTGCGACAAGGGCGGCGAGTGTCCCCTGCAGGACTATTCGTATACGTTTGGCCCCGACCAGAGCCGCATGGAATTCCCGCGGCGCGTCTTCGACGGCGAGGGCGTGCGTGGCGACGTCGACTTCGGCCCGACGCTGATGCTCAACCGCCAGCGCTGCATCATGTGCACGCGCTGCATCCGCTTCATGGACGAAGTGGAAGGCGACGCGCAGATCGGCGTGATCGACCGCGGCAACGGCAGCCAGATCAGCACCTTCCGCGACGAAGGCGTCCACTCGCTCATCTCGGGCAACCTCATGGACGTCTGCCCGGTCGGCGCCATCACCACCAAGCACTACCGTTTCAAGTCGCGCCCGTGGGACAACCCCAACGTGGCGGACACCATCTGCACGATGTGCTCGAAGGGCTGCAACACCAACGCCTGGATCAAGGCCAAGCCGGAGTGGGCGAAGGGGTCGCGTCTCATCCGCATGACGCCGCGCTTCAACCCGGATGTCAACGGCTACTGGATGTGTGACATCGGCCGGTTCGACTTCGGCTGGATCGAAGGCGACGAGCGCCTGCACAAGCCGCTGGTGCGCGACGCGGCTGGTGTGCTGCAGCCGGCGTCGTGGAGCGATGCGGTGTCGAAGGTGGCCGCGAAACTGACGGCGGCAGGATCGGTCGGCCAGGACGTCCGGTTCCTGCTCTCGGCGCATGCCTCGCATGAGGAGTTCTTCCTGTTCCGCCGGCTCGCCGAGGAACTCGGCGGCGCCGACGGTCCGCAGTCGATCTCGGTCAGCTGGCGCGTCTCCCCGAAGCAGCAGCCGGCCCGCACCAAGTTCGTCGTGCCTGCGGTCGACGCCCCGAACGTGAACGGCGCGCGCATCTTCGGCTTCGTGCCTGGCGCGGTTGGCGCCGAGCAGGGTGCCGCCGACATCAGCGCGTTGCGCGCGGCTGTCGAAGCTGGCTCCGTGGCGGCGCTCTACGTCTTCGATTCGGGTCCTGACGGCACCATCGGGGACCTCAGCTGGCTCGCTGCGGCCCGTCAGTCTGGCAAGCTGCCGCTGCTCGTCGTGCAGGGGGTCCTGCTGACCGATCTGGCGAAGGCCGCCGACTTCGTGCTGCCGGGTGCATCGTTCGTCGAGAAGGATGCGTCCTACACGAACGACAAGGGGCTGCTCCAGGGCACCTCGCAGTCGATCAACGCACCGGGCGAGGCGAAGGACGACTGGCAGATCGTGGTCGAACTCGCGCGCGCCCTTGGCGTCACGTTCGAGTACACCGCCAGTGCCCAGGTTCGCGCCGATGTGGCCGCGCGCCTTGCCGGTGTCGATGCGGTGCAGTCGCTGTCAGGCCTGGCCTTCCAGCGGCCGATGTCGGCCAGCACGTGGCTGGAAGTATCCAACCCGTCGGAGCGCTGGAAGTGGGAGTTCCTCTACCAGGACCTGCCGCCGGTCAAGGGCTCGGTCGACCCCTCGTCGCTGCCGGCTACTCCGGGCATTATCCGGCTCAATGAAGTGAAATAATCGGGTCGTCGTTGGTCGTTGGTCATTAGTCGTGGGTCATGACCTCCGACCAACGACCAATGACTCACGACCAATGACCATCATGCGCACTAACGCACTGCTCCTCGCGCTTGCCCTATTCGTCGGTGCGCCTTCCGTCCTGTCCGCGCAGCGCGGGCCTGCGAAGGCCGACCTCTCCCCCCTCGTCGAAACCGCCACCGCCACGCCCGGCTCCGAGGTTCGAGTTGCCCTTCAGGTGCAGTTGCCTGAGGGCTATCACATGAACTCGAACAAGCCGCGCGACCCGATGCTCATTCCGGTGGTGCTGACCGTGCCGTCGCCCGACCAGCCGCTGCCGGCTGGCGTCACGGTGTCGGAGATCGTCTTCCCGACGCCGACCGATCTGGTGCAGCGCGGTGCCGATCAGCCGCTCAGCGTCTTCGAGCGTCAGTTCGCCATCGGCGTCGTGCTGAAGGTGGACGCGAGCGTCGCCCCTGGAACGGTCACCATTCCCGCGCGGCTGCGCTACCAGGCCTGCGACGAGACGATGTGCTACATCCCGACGCGCGCCGAACTGGTCTGGACGTTCGACGTCGGCGCCGCTCGCGCGGCTGCGGCGCACACGGAGGTCTTCGGCACCATCGCGTTCGGCACCGGCGACAAGCCGGGAGCCCCGGCGTCTCCTGCAGCCACGACCGCTACGGCACCGGCAGGCGCGCCGGCGTCGAGCGCGGATGAGATTGCGGCGCTCGATGGCTTCGCCGAACAGGGCACGACCTTCGGCTACCTGCCGACCAGCGACTTCCTCACCTTCATCTCGAACGCGGAGAAGGGCGTGCGCGAAAAGGGGATGCTCGAGGGGCAGGGGCCGATCGCCATCATCCTGATCGTGCTGCTCGGCGGCCTGGCGCTGAACCTGACGCCGTGCGTCCTGCCGATGATTCCGATCAACCTCGCAATCATCGGTGCGGGTGCACAGGCCGGGTCGCGGCAGCGCGGGTTCCTGCTGGGGCTGGCCTACGGCGCCGCCATGGCCATCGTCTACGGCGTCCTCGGCCTCATCGTCGTGCTCACCGCCAGCTCGTTCGGCACCATCAACGCGTCGCCGTGGTTCAACCTCGGCATCGCCGTGCTGTTCGTCGTGCTCGGCCTGGCGATGTTCGACGTCGTGAACATCGACTTCTCGCGCTTCTCGTCGAACCTGAAGACGGGCAGCAGCCAGGGGTCGATGGCGCTGGCCTTCACCATGGGTGCGGTGGCGGCGCTGCTCGCAGGCGCCTGCGTCGCGCCGGTGGTCATCCAGGTGGTGCTCTTCTCGAGCAACCTCTACGCCGCCGGCACGACTGCGGCGCTGGCGCTGCCGTTCGTGCTGGGCGTCGGCATGGCGATTCCGTGGCCGATCGCCGGCGCGGGGATCGCCGCACTGCCGAAACCGGGCGCGTGGATGAACACCATCAAGCACGGCTTCGGCGTCATCATCATCGGTACGGCGCTCTATTACGGCTACGAGGCGTACAGCATCTTCTCGAACAGCTGGGTCGATGCCACTGAGGTGGCGTCGAGTGTCGAGGAGAAGCTGAAGGCCGGCTGGCAGCCGTCGCTGGTCGACGGGCTCGCCCTCGCCAAGCGCGACAACAAGCCGGTCCTCATCGACATGTGGGCCACCTGGTGCAAGAACTGCCTGGTGATGGACAAGACGACGCTCGAGGACCCGGCCGTGACGGCGGCGCTCGCCGGCTACGTGAAGATCAAGTACCAGGCGGAAGACCCCGACGACCCGCGCGTCGCCAAGGTCATGCAGTATATGAAGACGTCGGGCCTGCCGACCTACGTCATCATGAAGCCGAAGCCGTCGCTCTAGAGCGGTTTCGCGATCGGTGTAGGGTCCGCCTAAAGGCGGACCCCAGAAAGTCCGGCTAAAGCCGGACACTACGTGCTACACCGAAACCGAAACGGCTCTAGAACTTTCCCGTCGACCGCAGTGAGCTCAACACGTCCCAGGCGAGCACCGCGTCGAAGCGGGTCTTGTTGGAGATGGTGTAATCGGCGTCGAGGGCGTGCGTCGCGAAGACCGACGCGCTGAGCGGACCGTGAATCGGCACGTTGGCAATCGCGAACACGCGCCGGCCCCGCTGGATGCGGTCCGCGTTCAGGCCACCGTAGCGCTCGTCGACCGTGGCGTAGCCACCCTGCAGACGGACCCACTTCGTCACCGGACGTTCGGCGGTCACCACAAAGCCGGCGGCATCGGACTCGGAGAAGCGCGCGTACTGCTCCCAGCGGAGCGCCGACAGCGGCGAGCCGGCCTTGAAGCGCAGCGACATGGCGGCGCGCAGCGTATCGGTCTGCCCGTGCTTGGTGTAGTCCATCGACGCGGCGACGACCGGGGTGAACCGCTTGGCCGCCAGCACCTGCGTGTAGTTCAGGTCGTCGAGATCGTCCCAGCGCTTCCACAGGTTCGGCGTGGTCGTCGAGGCGACGACGCCGCGCGTCAGTGACAGTTCGTCGAAGTAGAACGACTTCGGCCGCCGCACACTCACCCGCCCGCCCGCCACCCATCCGTCATCGTCGTAACTGGAGTACTCGGTCTGTTCGCCACGGCTGACGAACAGGCTGCCGACCTGCCCTTCGAGGCCCGTCACGGGCGTCGCGGACACGTAGAGCTGGCGCAGGTAGTGGCTCTTGCCGTCGAAGTCGCCGGTGCCCGGTCCGAGGTTGTTCCAAGAGGCAATGTACTGCGTACCGGTGAACACACCGGCGTTCAGCGTGTAGCGCTTCTTCGCATCGACGTTGACGCGGAACCGGATCTGCTCGCGGTACTGCATGTGGTTCGAGGTCGTGACGTCGGCGCTGTTCCTGATGAAGCGGTAGCGCGTGCTCAGGACGAATTGCTGGAATTCAAACCATCGCCGCAGCGGCGGCTCCGGTGCACGGGCCGGCGCGGGCTTGGCGGGGGTTTGGGCGGCCACGGTTCCACAGGAAGCCAGCAGCAGGACGGCAGAGAGCAGGATTCGTCGCATGAGAGGCAATCGTAACTCACGGCAAGGTGTGCGGGGTTGGTCGCGGCAACGCCTTCGTGCTGAGGTCATCGACACGGGGCCGCCAGCGTCACTCATCCATCCGGTGTACTCCTGTGGTACTCTGGCCGCGCCTGAGCCTCGCCTGCGTTCTCTGGCCATGGTGACCCGAGGACGCGGCGTTCTCACGTCTTTCGAAGGTCCCACAACGATGCGATCACGTCCGGCGAAACTGACCCTGAGCGCCCTCGCCTGGATCGCCCTTGGTGCCGCGGCGTTCTTCACGGTCACCGTCCAGCAGCAGATTGACCACCGCCGCATCGCGCTCCGCGCGTTCGAGGCGACCGCGCGCGACGCCGCCGATGCGCTGGACGATGTCCAGGCAGGACAACAGGCCTACGTCGCCATCGGCCAGGACGCCAGCGAGTGGGTGGCCAAGGTCGCCACGTACCTCCAGACGGCGACCACCAGCGTCGACACGCTGCGGTCGGCCGCACAGAGCGTCACCGCGGGACCGGTCCTTCTCGACGCCTCGACCTCGCTCACCCAACTCGCCACCATCGACCGTGCCGTGAACCGGCACATCGCCTCCGGCGACTACCATGCCGCGGCGGACGCCGTGTTCTCCGAGGCCACTGACGCCATCTCGAGCGCCGTGAGCAACGTGGAGGCGGCCATCGAGGCCGAACAGCAGGCCGCAGACGGGTCCGAGACCGCGCAGCGCCGCACGCAGGTCTATGCACTCGGCGGTGTGGCTGGCCTGGTGGCCATCATCCTGACGCTGCTCGGCTTCGCCCCATCGGCGGCGCCCGGCGCCGACGAGACCGAAGGCGTCACTCCCGAGTCGGGCGCGTTTACAGCGCTGGCGCATGAAGCGGTCTTCGACCGAACAGCCATCGCGCCACCGCTGTTCGAGACCGGCCACGCCAGGCTGGCCGACGACTCGCTGAATACGCTCGCCGCGCTCTGTACCGAGTTCGGCCGCGTGCGGGACGCCGGGCAGTTGAAGGGGCTCCTCGAGCGGGCGGCAGCTGTGATGAACGCGCGCGGCCTGATCGTCTGGCTGGGCAGCACGGCCGGCGCCGACCTGCGCCCGGTGCTGGCCCACGGCTACGCTGACGCGACCCTGGCGCGCATCCGGACCGTCCCCCGGTCGGCCGACAACGCCGCCGCCACGGCCTACCGGACCGGCAACGTGCAGATCGAGAAGTCGCGTCCGGGCGTCGCCCAGGGCACGGTCGTAGCACCGCTGCTCGTGGCCGATGGCTGCATCGGCGCGCTCACGGCGGAAATCCTCGACCGCGGGGAAGAGTCGGCGACGACGCGTGCCCTCGCCCAGATCCTCGCCGCGCAACTCGCCGGCGTGCTCGCCGCGGCTGCTGACGCGGACACGGGCGCCGACGCGCACGTCGCCTCGTGATGATCGACGGACGCCGCCGCCGGTAGAATGCCCTCATGTCCTCATCGCAGGTTCCGCCCGCCGGCATGACCAAGGCGCAGATCCTCGAGCGCGCCGAGCGCGAACAGGTGAAGTTCCTGCGGCTGCAGTTCACCGACATCCTCGGTACGATCAAGAACGTCGAGATTCCGAACCGGCAGTTCGAGGAGGCGCTCGACGGGCACGTCATGTTCGATGGCTCGTCCATCGAGGGGTTCGTGCGGATCGAGGAATCCGACATGTACCTCAAGCCGGACCTCGACACGTTCCTCATCTATCCGTGGTCCGGGTCGAGCGGCGAGAAGGTGGCGCGGCTCATCTGCGACATCGCCAACCCCGACGGCACGCCGTTCGCCGGCTGTCCCCGCACGGCGCTCAAGCGGGTCATCGCCATGGCCCACGCACGCGGCCTGACGATGCATGCGGGGCCCGAGGTGGAGTTCTTCCTCTTCCAGTCGCGCAATGGCCGCCCGACGACCGAGTCGCACGATGCGGCGAGCTACTTCGACCTGAGCCCCGTCGACCAGGGTGAGGATGTGCGGCGCGAGATCGTCCTCGCCCTCGAAGCCATGGGCGTCCATGTCGATGCCGCGCACCACGAGATCGCACCGGGCCAGCACGAAATCGATTTGCGCGCCGACCACGCGCTGACCACCGCCGACACCATCAGCACGTTCCGCTTCGTCGTGAAGAACGTCGCCATCCGCAACGGCCTGCACGCGACCTTCATGCCCAAGCCGATCTACGGCATCGCCGGCTCGGGCATGCACACGCACATGTCGCTCTTCTCGGAGGGGCACAACGTCTTCCTCGACCCGGCCGCGCCGATGCAGTTGAGCCGCACCTGCCTCAGCTACCTGGGCGGCATCCTGCGTCACGCCAAGGGGTTCTGCGCCATCACCAACCCGCTGGTGAACTCCTACAAGCGCCTCGTGCCCGGCTACGAAGCGCCGACCGCCGTCGCCTGGTCCGAGAAGAACCGCAGTCCGCTCGTGCGCGTGCCGGCCGCACGCGGCATGTCGACGCGCATCGAACTCCGCATGCCCGACGCGTCGTGCAATCCGTACCTCGCACTGGCGGTGATGCTGCGCGCCGGACTCGACGGCATCGAGAAGAACATCGACCCGGGTCCGCCCATCAACAAGAACATCTTCACGATGAGCCACCGCGAGCGGCGGCACCTGCGCATCGACGAGCTGCCTGGCAACCTGAGCGAGGCCCTCGACGAGCTCGAGAAGGACGACCTGGTGAAGGACACGCTCGGCGATCACATCTTCGAGCACTTCCTCGCGGCGAAGCGGGAGGAGTGGCACGACTACATCCGCCACGTGTCGCCGTGGGAGGTCGATCGCTACCTCGGCGTCTATTAGGCAGGCGCCGATCGACTGTCCCTCTCGCCCGCGCTGGCCGCGGCCGCGGCGAGGACGATCGCGACCTCAAGCGAGAGACGGCTCGGTTCAGTCTCGGTGTAGTACGTAGTGTCCGGCTTCAGCCGGACTTGCTGGGGTCCGCCTCAAGGCGGACACTACACCGGTCTCGAAACCGACCCAAAGGTCGGCAGCTACGAGAGAATCTTCACCACCACGGCGGTCGTATCGTCGTTCGGCGGCATCTCGCCGCGAAACTCGTTCGTCGCGGTGAAAATCGCCTCGACGATCTCCCTGGCCGACCGGTCGTAGTTGCGGTCCACCACTTCCAGCAGGCGCTCGGAGCCGAACTCGCGCATCAGCAGATCGCTGGCTTCCGTGACGCCGTCCGAACAGAAGACGAAGAGATCGCCCGCCTTCAGGTCGAGCACCACCTCGTCGTAGTTCGAGCCGGAGAACGACCCGAGTGGCACGCCGGGCAGTTCAATCTGGCCGGCGGGCTCGCCGCCAGGCGTGTGGCCCCGCCGCTTGCGGATCGGGAACGGTAACCCGGCGTTGGACAGCGTCACAATGCGGCGTTTGAAGTCGAACACCGTATAGAGCAGCGTGCAGTAGTACTCCTCGAGCTGCCGCTCGTAGAGGATGGTGTTCATTGAGGCGAGCACCGTGGCCGGCCCCGAGCGATCCGCCGTGTACCGGCGCCGGTCGGTTCGCGACCGCACCAGTTCGCCGGCGAATGCCCCGTAGAGCGCCGCGGGCACGCCCTTGCCAGACACGTCACCCACGGCAATCACCAGCGTGTTCGGTTCGGGCGTGAGGAAATCGTAGAGGTCGCCGCCCAGTTCGCGCGCCGGCTCGAAACGCGCCGCCACATCGACCTGCTTCATGCGCTTCGGGAGGTCGGTGGGCAGCAGCGCGGCCTGCACCCGCTGCGCGAAGCGGATTTCCTTCTCGAGCCGAAGTTCGTTGGCGCGGATGGTCTCGTAGAGACGCGCGTTCTCGATGGCCACCGCCGCCTGGCTCGCCAGCAGCGTGAGGATTTCCTGGTCGGACTTCTTGAATGCGTCGAGTTCGGGACTCTCGAGGTCGAACACGCCGATGCAGCGATCCTTGAGCAGCAGCGGAATCACGAGTTCGGACCGGGCATCCGCCACGAGACGGATATAGCGCGGGTCCTGCGACACGTCGGGGACCAGCACCGGCGTCCGGTGCAGGGCGGCATAGCCGGTCAGGCCCAGGCCGACCTTGATGCGCGGCACCGTGGCCTGCTCGCCGTAGCGGACGGCCACCTTCATTTCGAGTTCGTTGGTCTCCTCGTTGATAAGCAGGATGCCGAACGTGCGGTAATCGATGACACGCCGCGTCAGGTTCGCGATCCGCGTGAGCAGTTCGTCGAGGTTGAGGATGGACGCGAACTCGCGCCCGATCTCCGCCAGCGTTTCAAGGGTGTTGGCGTACTGCCGCTCGTGTTCGAAGAGGCGCGCGTTCTCGATGGCCACCGCGACGTGCGCGCCGAACTGGCGCATCACCATCTCGTCGGTGTCGGTGAACTGGTCGACCCGGTCGCTAAGCAGGTTGAGCGCCCCGATGACCCGTCCCTTGCGCCGGAGCGGCACCACCAACTCGGCGTTCGAGCCCGGAACCGCCTCGACGTAGCGCGGATCGGCCTTGACGTTGTTCACCACCAGCGGCGTGCCGTCGAGCACGGCGGCACCGACCAGCCCCTGTCCCACTTTCAGGCGCAGCCCCTTGGCCACATTGTCCGGGTAGCCGACCGAATAGGCGACGGACAGCTCTCCGGTCTTCTCGTCGAGCAAGTAGGCCGCGAAGGCGTGAAAGTGCGTCAGCCGCGCGATCAGCAGCGGAATCTTCTGGAGCAGTTCCTCCAGATTGAGTACAGACGTGACTTCTCGACCCAGCTCGAACAGGGTGATGACGATCGCGCGAAGGTCCGCGGGAGAGGGTGATGGAGGCGTTGAATCAGGCACGGGGTCGGTCGCCAGTCAGGCCAAAGTATAATCGCACGACCGCATGGACCTGACGCTACCTCTCGACCACGCCGCCATCGAGCGGATTCTGCCCCATCGCTACCCCTTCCTCCTGGTGGATCGCATCACCGAGTTCGAGGAAGACAAGCGTATCGTCGGCATCAAGAACGTGTCGAACAACGAGCGCTACCTGTGGGAGGGGCCTGACGGACTGCTCGTGATGCCGCCGACCATCCTCACGGAGGCCATCGCGCAGGTGGGCGCCATCCTCATCCTCGCCAAGCCCGAGAACCGCCAGCGACTGCCGCTGTTCGCGGGCATCCAGAAGGTCCGCTACCGCAAGCCGGTTCGTCCAGGCGATGTGATGGAGATCGAAGCCACCGTCATCCGGCTCCGCAATCGCATGGGGCTGCTGCGCGGCATCGCGCGTGTGAACGGCACACGGGTGATCGACGGCACCATGACGTTCGCGCTCATGGCGAAGGAACAGTAGCCGGGCGCCTTCAGCGGGACGGTGCATGGGTTACTTCCTGACCATCCCCATCCCCACGAGGACGACCAGGCCGGCAACGGCCAGGCGCGGACTCATCGGCTCGTTCAACACCAGCGTGCCGAGAATCACCGCGATCACCGGGTTCACGTAGGCGTAGAGCGACACCGTCGCGATGGGCAGGTGCTTCAGGGCGTAGGCGTACGCACTGAAGCCGGTAATCGACCCGAACACCAGCAGGTAGCCGACGGCTGAGCCGGTGCGCACGGTGAACGCCAGGTGGCTCCACTCGCCGTGCAGCGTACCCACGAGTCCCATCGCCAGGCCACCGAACAGCATCTGGTACGCCGCCACGGCGAGCACATTCTCCGCCGGCGCGCGGCGTCGTGAGTAGCTCGACCCGATCGCCCAGCCCAGACAGGCCAGCTGCGTCGCCAGCACCCCCAGCAGAAAGGCTCGGCCCGCTCCCACCTCGAGCTCCGGCCACACCAGCAGCACGATGCCGGCGAACCCGATGAGCAATCCGACGATACGCCGGGGCGTGAGCGGGTCGGTGCTGCCGGTGAGCATCTCGACCCCGACCATCCAGAACGGGATAACCGCCACGAGCACCGCCGTGAGCCCGCTCGGCAGCGTCTGCTCAGCCCACACCACACCGCCGTTACCGAACCCGATGAGCAGCACGCCGAGCAGCGCCAGCGACGGCCACTCCGCGCGGCCGGGGACACGCTCGCCTCGCAGGGCCATGACGGCGAGAATCAGCGCGCCGGCAAGCGTCCAGCGGACGCCGCCCATCAGCATCGGCGGCACCGTTTCGAGCGCGAGACGGATGGCGAGGTAGGTGGTCCCCCAGAGCAGACAGACGGCAAGCCAGGCGCCCCAGGCCAGGCGCGTCGTGGAGTTCGAGGACATCAGGACAAACACTGTAGAATGTGGCGCATGAATACCAAAGCGACATCACTGGCCGCAGTGCTCGCCGCCGGCCTGTTCACCTTTGCGTGCGGTGGCGGCGAGACCGCCGCGCCCGCCTCCGGCGCAGTGGCCGGGGCCGCATCCGTCCCGACCGCTGGCCTCGCGCAGAGCGCGAACCCGGTACTGGCGCAGGCCGTGCCGACGCCGGAGATTGAGGCGATGACGAAGGCGATTGCCGGACTCGGCCCGCACCAACAGGCGGCGTATCCGCCGATTCCCTTCCAGGGCTATGCGCCGCCGCGTCCGCCGGAAGTCGTGACCGCCGCGTATCAGTTCGCCGCGGAGCACCCGGAGATTTCGAGCTACGTGCCCTGCTTCTGCGGCTGCCAGCAGGGCGGCCACAAGGGAAACCACGACTGCTTCGTCCGCTCACGTGCGGTGAACGGTGATGTCATCGAGTGGGAGCCGCACGGCGTCGAGTGCGCGGTCTGCATCGATGTCGCGACCCGTTCGCGCCAGCTGTTCTCGTCCGGTGCATCGGCCACCGACATTCGTGCCGCGATCGAGCGCGAGTTCGTGCCGAGCGCCCAGACCATGACACCCACGCCGAAGCCGCCGTCGGCTCACGACGCCCACTGACCCACACCGTGGATGAACGGGCCGCCGCCTTCGCGCGGCTGTTCCAGACGGCACACGAGGGGGTGTACATCGGGACCATCGGTCCCGGTGGCACCACGACGATTGCCGCCAACCCGCACGTCAAGCTGATTCTCGGCTACGGCAGCGAAACGCCGGATGCCGAGGTTCGCCCGTTCGATCCCGAACGCTTCCACGACACCCTGTCGCGCACCACGCTGCTCGAACGGCTCGCCAGCGACGGCAGCATCGTCAACTACCTGGTGCGCCTGCGGCGGGCCGACCAATCGTCAGTCTGGCTCGAGTTCACCGCTCGCGCCGAAGCGCTCGGCGACGGCCTCCGCGTCGAAGCGCTCGTCCGCGACGTCAGCGAGCGCAAGAAGCTCGATGACGAGACGCGCGACATTTATCAGCAGCTGCTCCAGGCCGAGAAGATGGCTGCGCTCGGCCAGACGGTGTCCGGCGTCGCCCACGAACTGAACAATCCGCTCGCCACGATCCTCACCTGGTCGGAGCGCCTGTCGCAGAAGACAACCCTCGAACCCGCCGTCCGGCGCGGGCTGGAGATCATCCTCAGCGAATCGGAACGCGCCGCGCGCATCGTGAGGAAACTGCTGATGTTCGCGCGCAAGCGGCAGACCACGCGGGCGATGATCGACATCAACCAGGTGGTGCGAGACACGCTGGCGCTGCGCGCCTACGAGCAGCGCGTCACCAACATCATCGTGATCGACGCGCTGGCGGCCGGCCTGCCGAACGTCTTCGCCGACGGGCACCAGGTGCAGCAGGTGCTGCTGAACCTGGTCATCAATGCCGAACAGGCGATGCTGTCGGCCAACGGCCGCGGCGTGCTCGTCGTCCGCACCTGGCACGACGCCGAGCGCGAGTGCGTCATCCTCCAGATCAACGACGACGGCCCAGGCGTTGCGGACGAGGTGCAGGCGAAGATCTTCGACCCGTTCTTCACGACCAAGGAAGTGGGCAAGGGCACCGGGCTTGGCCTGACGGTCGCGTACGCCATCGTGAACGCCCACGACGGACGCATCCGCCTCGAATCACGCCCAGGCTCGGGCGCCTCGTTCTTCGTCGAGCTGCCGGTGTCTGGCGCGCGGCTTCCGCCGATACCGCAACCGCGTCTGCGCCAGACCACCGGCACCTCGGTGGCGCCGCAGCATGCGGCCGTCCTGGTGGTCGACGACGAGGTGGCGCTGGCGGCGGCTGTCTGCGCCGCACTCCAGGACGCGGGTTACACGACAGAGCAGGCGTCGGACGGCGAGCAAGCGCTGATGCGGGCGCAGGCGCGCCCGTTCGATCTGGTCATCTGCGACCTGAAGATGCCGCGCGTCGACGGCAAGATGTTCTACGGCATGCTGGTCGCCGCCATGCCGGCGATGGCGGAGCGCGTGATCTTCGTGACCGGGGACGTCGCCGGCACCGACGCCGAGCAGTTCCTCGAGGAGTCGCGCTGCCGCTGGCTGGCCAAGCCGTTCAGACTGGCCGACCTCGTGCGGACCGCCCGCGAAGTGCTCGCCACGAACTGAACGCCAGCTCTCTACGTCGCAGCCGACTGTCAGGTCGGCCGGTGTGGCGCACCTGAAGGTGCGCGGCTACGACAGGCTCGGCGTAGCCGCGCTGAACGTTATCGGGCGATGGCGATGGCGACAGCGGCTTCACGCACGCGTGGACGCAGCGTCACCTTCAGCGGGGCAGCAGGCGCAACGCGCGGCCTGCGCGGGGCGCTGTAGCTGAGCACCGTGCCGACCGACGGCTTCGGCGCCTTCGGCAGGGCAGCCCTGGCCATGGCCGGACGGCTCGACGCCAGTTCCACCAGCGCCTCCCGCATCGCCGCCACCTGCTGCGATCCGATCTGGCCGAGCGACTCGCGCAGGCGCTTGATGGCGCGCGCATGGAGCTGCGAGACACGCGATTCGTTGACGCCGATCGAGGAGCCGATCTCCTTCATCGTCGCGTCCTGGTAGTAATAGAGGCTGATGACCTTCTGCTCGCGCGCCGGCAGCGCCGAGATGGCGGTGCGGACACGGTCGCGAGTCTCGGACTTCTCGTAGGCCTTGTCCGGCCCATCGGGCTCACTCGGCACGAGCACCGTCGGCAGGTTGCTCTCGTCGAAGTGGTCGCCATTCGCCAGCGGCGACGTCGCCTCGATCGTGTTGATGCGAACGATGGTGCGGCTCAGGCGCTTCTCGTCGGAACCGACACGCGCGGCCAGGTCGGCCATCGACGGCTCGTGGCCCAGTTCGCGGCGTAGCGCTTCACGCGCGGCGTCCAGCTCGCGGCGCTGGCGGCGCACGCCACGCGGCCACGCATCCTTCCGAAGCGCGTCAATCATCGCCCCGCGGACGCGACGCTCGGCGAACGTCTCGAACTTGATGCCGCGCGCCTCGTCGAAGCGATTGGCCGCATCGATGAGACCAAGCACACCGTCCTGCACGAGGTCGCCGATATCGATCGAGTTCGGCATCGAGGCCGCCATGCGACGGGCCAGCACTTCAACAAAGGGCAAGCCTGCAACGACTCGGCGGTCCTGGGCGGGGGTAGCGGTGGTGACGCGCATCTGATTGGTCTCCTGAATCGGAAGTTCGTTTCACTTCCAGTTGCTGACCACTATCGCAACGTCGGTACCATCGGTAGAGTTCGTGCGCCGAATTGGTGCAACCAGTGCAGGCATGTAGCAATATCTGCTTTTTACTCAGCGACTTAATGGCACTGTTCCAAAACGATCCTCGCGGGTGCTGGAGTTCGCGGAAGTGTGAAATCCGTCAACACATTGACGTCTGGCCGACATTGGTCGTCAAGATCGTGACGACGCGATCACAGAACGGAGGGGGGAATTACGGAGTTGACGGCGCAGTTACTGCGCGTCGGAGGAGGGCGGTACGAGATGCAGGCGGAGGTCCTTGATAGTAACCATGGCCTCGAGCGCGCTCGCCACCACCTGGGAGGCTCGCGCGCGGCTCGGGGCGTCCGCGACTTTCGATTCGAGCAACTCAGCGTGGGCGAGGATGATGCCCAGCTGGTTGTTCAGGCGGTGGAACAGGAGGCGGAGTTCGGCCGATTCATCCACGTCGCGCCTCACGATGTCTTCGAGGCCTGACACGAGCCCTGTCAGGCCTGATTCCGCTGTTCCTGCTGCCACACGGTCTCGGTCGCCGGCTGGTCGGCGTGATGCGGATCGCGCCACAGCGTGTCGACGAAGATGCGCACGGATCCACCGGCCGTCCGGACATATTCGATTTTGCCAGACGACAGCCAGTTATAGATCGTGCGGCGGCTCACGCCGACGAGCTCGCAGGCCTTCATGATCGAGATGGTCTTTCGTTCCACGGCTTCTGCCTCCAGCAAGGGTATCGGAGCAATCGCGGCGGGCCTGTAGAGCCGCTCCGCCGCATTCGGCGATTTCGCGAGCCGGTCGCACTCACGCGCATCAGGGTCGCACATTATCTATCGGCGGATGCCGGCGGAAGGACACCCGCCGACCCCGGAAGGAAGATCGGCGCGCGGCAAAAACAATCTGTGTCAATATTCTGCCACCAGCTAAATGACTGATTCGACGAAACATCTGTTGCTCGTCGAAGACGAGCCGGCCTTGCGGACGGCCGTGGCGGAGCAACTCACCGACCGCGGATTCACCGTCGAGCAGGCGGACTCCGGAGAGGCGGCCCTGGCCAAGCTTGCCGACTTCGCGTTCGACGCCATCGTCACCGACCTCCGGATGCCGGGAATCAGCGGGTCCGAGCTGGTGGATGCGGCCATCGAACGCTACCCGGACATCGTGGCCATCGTCGTGACGGGCTACGGGACGGTGAAGGACGCGGTGGAGGCCATCAAGCGCGGCGCCGCCGACTTCGTCAGCAAACCCTTCCAGATCGACGAACTGACACACGCGCTCGAGTCGGCGCTCGAGCAGCGCCGGCTGAAGTCGGAGAACGTGTACCTCCGTGCGCAACTCGACGAGCGTTACAGCTTCGAGGGCATCATCGGCAAGAGCCCGGTCATGAGGAAGCTGTTCCAGTTGCTCGAGACCGTGGCGGTGACTAACAGCACCATCCTGATCACCGGCGAGACCGGTACGGGCAAGGAAGTGGTGGCGCGCGCCATCCATCACAACAGCCCGCGCCGCGCGCAGCGCTTCGTAGCGCTCAACTGCAGCGCCATCCCCGAAACGCTGCTCGACGCTGAACTCTTCGGTCACGTGCGCGGCGCGTTCACTGGCGCGGTCGGCAACCGGCAGGGCCGTCTCGAACAGGCGCACAAGGGCACGCTGTTCCTCGACGAAGTGGGAACCATGAGCTCGGCGCTGCAGATGAAACTGCTGCGCGTCCTCCAGGAACGCGAGTTCGAGCGGATCGGCGACGTCCACACCGTGAAGGTGGACGTGCGCGTCATCGCCGCCACGAACAGCGAACTCGGGCGCATGGTGGCGGAAGGACAGTTCCGCGAAGATCTCTACTACCGCCTCAATGTCATCCCGGTGGAGCTGCCGACGCTGCGCGATCGCAAGGACGATGTGCCGCTGCTGGTGCAGCACTTCCTCGACAAGCTCCGCGGCGACAAGCCCGGACCGATCATGACGGTGTCGCAGGAAGCCATGCGCGCGCTGATGGCGTACAGCTGGCCTGGCAATGTCCGGCAGCTCGAGAACGCCCTCGAACGCGCTGTGGCGTTTGGCGGCAGCCGCGGCCAGATCGAGCTGGCGGATCTGCAGCCCGAGATCGCCAGCACACGAGCCGATGCCTCGACGCCCGGCGTGTTCCTGCCGGAAGAGGGACTCGAACTCGACGTGCTCATCGCGGGCATCGAGCGCGACCTCATCCTTCGTGCACTCGACCGCACGAAGAACAACAAGGGGCAGGCTGCCCGCTTGTTGAACCTGAAGCGCACGACACTGGTTGAGAAGATCAAGCGCCTCCAGCGCTGACCCACAAAATCCGAATCACTAGAGCGGTTTCGAGATCGGTTGTAGTGTCCGCCTTCAGGCGGACCTCCGAAAGTCCGGCTAAAGCCGGACACTACGTACGACACCGAACACGCTCCTAGCGCGCGAAGACGCGCGCGACCTCGCGTGTCGTCTCGATCACATCGTCGACGTCGTGATCGGTGAGCAGCGGATGCAGCGGCAGCGACAGCAGCCGCGCTGCCTCGCGTTCGGCCACCGGGTAGTCCGACGCGGACAGGCCGTAGACGTCGGCGTAGAAGCGCATGTGGTGCAGTGGGATGAAGTGCACGCTGGCGCTGATGTGACGCTGCCGCAGTTCCTCGATGAATCGCGCGCGGTCGATCGTCAGGCGGTCGAGGTGCAACCGCAGGGCATACAGGTGCCAGGCCGAGCGCACGTGCGGCCGCTCCGTCGGCACCTGCAGTTGCGGCATGTCGGCGAACGCCTTCGAGTAGGCGGCGGCGATGGCGACGCGACGCTCGTGGAAGGCGTCGAGCTTCTCGAGCTGGCGCAGCCCGATCGCCGCCATGATGTCACTCATGTTGCACTTGAACCCGGGCAGCACCACGTCGTACCACCAGGAGTCCTTCGTGCCGGACGCGGCCTGGCGGTCGCGGTCGATGCCGTGTCGCGTCCACGGGCGCGCCGCGTCCACAAGCGCGTGCGTGCCGGTGAGCATGCCACCCTCGCCCGTAGTGAGGTTCTTGGTGGCGTAGAAGCTGAACGCACAGAGCGGGCCGATGCTGCCGACGACCCGTCCCCGGTAGGTGGCCGGCAGCGCGTGCGCGGCATCCTCGATGACGATGAGGTCGTGGGCGCGGGCCAGATCGAGCAGCGGGTCCATCTCTGCCGGATGCCCGTAGAGGTGCACCGGCATGATGGCGCGCGTGCGCGGCGTCACCGCACGCTCGACCGCGGCCGGGTCGATGTTCAGCGTATCTGGCTCGACATCGACGATGACCGGCGTGGCGCCTGCATGGTGGATGACGTGCGCGGTTGCACAAAACGTCATCGTGGTGGTGATGACTTCATCACCCGGGCCAATGCCGGCCGCGGCCAGCGCGATCTGCATGGCGGCGGTGCCGGAACTGACCGCCAGAGCGCGCTCGGCGCCGACGTAGCGCGCCATCTCAGCCTCGAAGCGCTGGGTGCGTGGCCCCGTCGTCAGCCACTCACCGCGCAGGGTGGCCGCAACCTCGTCGATTTCCTCATCACCGATCGACGGGGGTGAAAACGGAAGCAGCGTCGCTCGCACGCGTGGATGGTAACTCAGGCCCCTCCTGAACAAATGGCCCGCCATACGGACGTTTGGGTGGTACGCTGGTGGGATGCCTCCGCGTTATGCCTACTGGACCATTCTGATCGACGGCAAAGCCACAGCGTTCCGCGCCAGGGAACAAGAGGAGCTGCTGCCGACGCTCAACCAGTTGAAGCGCACGAACGAAGACGTGGCGCTGCGCTACTTCGCGAAGGGCAAACTCTGGGACTCGCCTGAGCAGTCGCAGTGGGCTGGCCGGAACGCCTCGAGCCTCGGCGAACGGCGCGATATGGACTGGCGTCCCGGTGGCACCCACCAGGACCCGCGCGCTCGTTTCGATCGCAAGAAGCCGAAGGCGCGCCCTGAGGACGACCGGCCGCGGGTCGAGCGCCGGTTCGAGAAGTTCGGTCCGCCGCGCGAGGACTCAGTCGATCAGCCTGGTGGCGAGCAGCAGGCCGCGGCAGAGACGTCCGCGGTCGAACAGGCGCCGCAGACCGAGCGTCGCCCGTGGAGCGAGCAGCCTGCCGAAGGCAATCGTCCGTGGACGCCGAAGGCCCACGACGAGCGCGGCGATGCGCGTCCAGGCCGTCCGCCGTCCGGCGACCGCCCCTGGGCCAAGAAGCCGTGGAGCGACCGGCCGCCGCGCCCACAGGGCGACCGTCCGTGGTCCGATCGACCGCCACGCCCGCAGGGCGATCGGCCCTGGTCCGACAAGCCGCGCGAAGAAGGCCGCAAGCCGTGGAGCGACCGTCCGCCGCGTCCACAGGGCGACCGCCCATGGTCCGACCGTCCGCAGAGTGACCGTCCGCAGGGTGATCGTCCCTTGCCCGACAAGCCGCGCGAAGAAGGCCGCAGGCCGTGGAGCGACCGTCCGCCACGTCCGCAGGGCGACCGTCCGTGGTCTGACCGGCCGCCACGTCCGCAAGGCGATCGGCCCTGGTCCGACAAGCCGCGTGAAGAAGGCCGCAAGCCGTGGAGCGACCGTCCGCCACGTCCGCAGGGCGACCGTCCGTGGTCTGACCGGCCGCCGCGTCCGCAAGGCGATCGTCCCTGGTCCGACAAGCCGCGTGAAGAAGGCCGCAAGCCGTGGAGCGATCGTCCGCCGCGCCCGCAGGGCGACCGTCCGTGGTCTGACCGGCCGCCGCGTCCTCAGGGCGATCGGCCGCAGGGTGACCGCCCGTGGAGCAGCAAGCCGCGTGAAGAAGGCCGCAAGCCGTGGAGCGACCGTCCGCCACGCCCGCAAGGTGACCGTCCGTGGTCCGATCGGCCGCCGCGTCCGCAGGGCGATCGGCCGCAGGGTGACCGCCCGTGGAGCAGCAAGCCACGTGAAGAAGGCCGCAAGCCGTGGAGCGACCGTCCGCCACGTCCGCAGGGTGACCGTCCGTGGTCCGATCGGCCGCCGCGTCCGCAGGGCGATCGGCCGCAGGGTGACCGCCCGTGGAGTGGCAGCGATCGTCCCCGTGGTGACCGTCCACAGGGCGACCGTCCGTGGCGACCGAAGCCTGGTGGCGGCGAGAGGCGTCCATGGACGCCGAGGCCGCCTGGCGGCGACGCGAAGAAGCCGTGGAGTGACCAGCCGCCGCGCCGCGACGACTGGCGCTCGCGGCCAGACGACCGCGGCGACCTGAAGCCGAAACCGCCGAAGCAGGACGACTGATCGCGGGACGGTGGCTGGAGTCGGCTGGCTGGTGTTCTCGTCGGCGGGCGCCACGGGGTGCCTCGCCATCGGCGCTGTCTGGGGCCTGCTCTCGCGCGGGTCGCTGGCGTCGAGGCGGTTCCTCGCGTGGTGTGCCGCCTGCTATTGGATGGCCGGCGCGTACATCGTGCCGGAAACCGTGCGCGGCCTGCTGGCGCACGGCTACACCCCGCTCACCAGAGCCGATGTGCCGGCTGGCCGCACCGCGGTCGTCGTGCTCGGCTCTGGCAGCCACCAGTTCCGCGACTGGTCGGAGGGTCAGTTCGTCGTCATCGATCAGATCGGTGCAGCACGACTCCTCGAAGCGGCTCGCGTGTTCCGCCTGCTCGACGCCGACGTCCTCGTCTCGTCGGGCGGCCTGATCCGCCCCACCCCTCGCACCTGGCCCTCCGGGCTCACCATGGCTGAAGATCTGGTCCGCCTCGGCGTGCCGAGGGACCGCATCATTGTCGAGTCGGAGTCGAAGACCACACGCCACGAAGCCGTGCTGCTGAAGGAACTGCTTCGGGCGCATCCCGTTGACCGCGTCGTGCTCGTCACTTCACAGTTCCACATGCGCCGCTCGGTCGGAACCTTCCGTGCGGCAGGTATCGAGGTCATTCCGGCCATCGCGCGCGAACCCGACGGGGTGGACGCATGGTGGGAGAAGCTGATTCCGACCGATAAAGGGATGGAAGAGAGTGCGATGGCCGCCCACGAACTGGCGGGCCTCGTCACGTACGCCGCGCGCGGGTGGTACCGCGGCGGCCCCGTGAATCGACCCTCTTCCGGAAGCAGAGTCGAGTGAACAGCGAGACGGCCAAAGACCCGACGCTCCTTGTCGTCGACGACGACCCCGCCGTGCTGGTGCTGGTCGACCGCCTGGCGACGAGCATGGGCTTCACCGTGGTTCGCGAGACCAACGGGCGGGACGCGCTTGCCGCGCTGCCGGCCCTGCGTCCCGACGGCGCGATGGTGGACGTCGGCCTGATTGACATCGACGGCTTCACCCTGCTGCGCGAGATCAAGGCGGCCGACCCGCAGTCGCAGGTCATCCTGATGACCGGCACCGCCACGATCATCGCCGCGGTCGCGGCGCTGGCGGCTGGGCTGCAGTGGGCGGGGAGCGACGCGCGGCTCGATCGCTTCACGACTGACAGCCAGTCGCTCGCCATGCGCCTGTCGATCTGGCGCATGAGCGCCGGCATTGTGCAGGCGTTTCCGCTGCTCGGCACCGGCCTCAACACCTTCGGCGCGGCCACCATCGTCTACCAGACGAGCGGCGACATGCACTACAACGAGGCGCACAACGACTACGTGCAGTTGCTCGTCGAGGGCGGACTCGTCACCTTCCTGCTCGTCGTCGTGGCCATCGTCGGCGTCACGCGCGCGGGCCGTGCGCGGCTGGCCGCGAACGAGGATGGGACCGAGGCGCGATGGCTGCGCATCGGGGCCAGCACCGGGCTCGTGGCGATCGGCCTGCAGGCGCTGGTGGAGTTCAGCCTGCAGATGCCCGGGAATGCCGTGCTGTTCGTCGTGCTGCTGGCACTGGCGTTGTACGTGCCGGCTGCGTATCGTCCGGCGTCACGCTGATGTAGCTGCCTGCCAGACGGATGTAGCTGCCTACGAGATGTAGCTGCCGACCTTTAGGTCGGCCAGATCCGGCGCACCTGAAGGTGCGCGGCTACGCCACACCAATCGAAACCCGCTGTAGGCTGCGAGTCATACGAAGTGGCTTTCCACCTGATACCGTCGGATCATCCTGTCGTGGGTGACGAGTGTCAGCCCCTCGACCAGACTCTGCGCGATCAGCAGACGATCGAAGGGATCGCGGTGGAGGGGCGGCAGCGTGGCAACGGCCACCGCGTGAGCGCCGGAGACGGGAAGCTCGACGAGCCCCATCGCCGGCAGCGTCGCCAGCAGCAGGGGAAGATCGACGTGGAAGTCCTTTCGGCGGAGCGCGCTCTTGATGGCGATCTCCCACAGGCTTGCTGCGCTGTACCGCACCTCATGCCTGGCGTCTTCGAGCAGTTCGCGACTTTCGTCCGAGAGCCGATCGCTGCCGGCCGCCGCCCAGAGCAGGACGTGCGTGTCGAGCAGCAGCCTCACGGTTTTCGTCGCTCGAATGCGCGAAGAGCCGACTCCGGAAGCGGGCGGTCGAAGTCGTCGGGGATGACGAGTCTTCCCGCGAGCAGCCCCAACCGCCGACGCGTCTGCGGTTTCGAGAGAGGGACCAGCCGTGCAGCCGGCTTGCCGGCGCGCGCGATCACAATCTCCTCCCCTGCCTCGACGCGCTCGACAAGCTGCGAGAGGCTCGTCTTCGCCTCGTGGATATTGACCTGCCGGAGTGGTGCGCGTCTCGCCATTAGCTAAGCCTAGCTAATTCGAAAGAAATATCAAGAGCTGGCGCACTGCTCCTTCAGCATTGGCGCGGGACACACGGGCTCGTCGTCGAGCAGCAGCGACGCCACCGGCGGCAGCAGCGCAGCGAACGCGACAGGCTGATGGGCCGTGACTTCGGGAATGGTGAGTGAGCGGTGGGGCGAGGGTGGTACCAGTTCTGGAAGGCGGAGCGCCGGGCAGTGAACGCAGCCCGGGACAATCTACCTGGAGTGGGCTCGCACCCAGGTCGTGAGCTGCTCCTCTGACACGGTTCCTTCGGCCAGTCGCAGCATCTCGGCGACGACCTCGGATTCAGCAGCCTCGAACTCGAGACCATTGACGCCGAGGAATGTCACCATGACCAGGAAGCCGATGCGTTTATTGCCGTCGCGGTAGGGGTGGTTGCGCGTAAGACCGTAGGCATACGCGGCAGCAATGGTCGCGAGGTCAGCGCCTGGTTCGTAGTGCCAGCGCTGCCGCGGCCGGGCCAGCGCCGATTCGAGCACATTCTCGTCGCGCACGCCTGGAAGGCCGCCATGCTCGCGCAGTTGCTCGATATGGATCGCGTCCACGACAAGCCGACTCACCCACTTGGGTTCGCGGCGACGTGCGGGCACGGGCTACTTCGCCAGTTCCCGCAGGGCGTTCCGGTATTTCTTGGCCGCCTTCGCGGCAACGCTCAAGGCTCGCTGGGCGTCCTCGTCATACGGTGTGAGCAGGATTCCGCGCTCCGTCTCGACAGCAAGGACCCTGTCCCCGGCTTCCAATCGCAGTCGATCGGCCATGTCCTTGGGAAGGGTCGCGCTCACGGAACCACCTGCCTGGCGGAGGGTCACTTCCTTGGTCATTCGGACTCCAGGTTGCAGTATCGCACATTAGTGCTACTTGCCGCGACAGCTCGAGCCCGACGAGGCGTAATCCTCCTATCGTCACCGATGGGGGACAGCGTGACGATGGCGTTGGGCGGATAGTCGGTGTACGACTCGCCTGCGTAGGAATTCACACCGTGCCACAGCCAAGCCGACGTCCAGCCGTGCATCAACTGGAAGTCGAGGCGGTTGAACACCATTGGGCCGGCGACGAGGTTGAGGGCGGCGAGCGCGGCGAGCAGGAGCCAGCGGTTGGCGAACGAGAGTTGCCAGCCCATCGTTGTTCGCCTGCGTATCTCAGTCGGCGAACATTTCCTGCAACGCGTCGAGGAGTTGATCCTCGCCTCGGGCGTGCATGGCCTTGGCGGCCGCGGCCCAACCCGCTCGTGGCCCATGTGCGGCTCGGACGACCAACCGACCATGCTCCGCCTGGAGTTCAACCTCGTCCGGCAACTGCGCGTGCTCGAGCAATCCCTTGGGCACGCGGATACCGCGAGAATTGCCGATGCGGACAATACGGGTCTTGGCAATCATGTGACTACATTGTGAGCACGTAGGTCCGAACTGGCAACGTGTCGCGCTCAGCAGTCTGAGCCTGGCAACGCGCCAAATGAGCCGCGCTTGCCGGCACGCGAGAGCGGGCCAAAAGCGTCGGCTCCATTTGGAGGTTATGCAGTCCGTTTGTGTTTGGTCTTTGCGAGCTCGGTGCGAGTCAGCCTCGCGAGCGTGCGCAATGCTTCGTTGACTGCCCGGCTGTCTGGGAATACCTCCGCAACGTCGGGGTCGAGCAGCACGACGTTCGTTCCCTGCGCGTACCGCGCCGCCGTGACGCCGCGCACCGCCGTGGAGAAATCGTACTCAGGCCGCATCGTGTCAACGTCAGCGGCGACTTTCCTTGCTCTATTCGTGCTCATATTTTCGTCGTTCGCGCTTCGTCGCGAGGCGAGCGCTAATAATGCGGGTTCGCGGTGGCCGCTCGGCGTACGAGACGACGACCAGTCGAGACGCTGCGGACACTCCGAGGACGAGGAAGCGTTGCTCGCCCTCGGAATGGTCAGGATCCGACATGTTCATCGACAAGATGTCCCCGAATACCGACGTTGCCTCATCGAACGAGACGTCGTGATTCTTGAGGTTCGATGCCGCCTTCTTCGGATCCCATTCGAAGCTGTACGCCACGTCCAGATCTTAGCGTCGTCTGGATCGTTCCGGAACTTCGATCGGCGCAACCCTGGCAACGCGCCAAATGAGCCGCGCTTGCCGGCACGCGAGAGCGGGCCAAAAGCGTCGGCTCCATTGGGAGGTTATGCCGTCGGACTGCGCTATGGCAGAGGAGCCAGGCGATCAAGAGGCTCCAACCGTGTCGCTTTCTCCCACAGCGCCGTGAGTTCGTGCTGGTGGAGTGTCGTCCATTCGGCCACCAAGCCCATAGCCCGCGGCGGCAGCTTGCCCGAAATGACGGCTAAACTGTCGATCGCGATTCGCGCCTCGTACTCCGCATATTCAGCGTGGAAATGAGGTGGGGCGTGATCGGCGAAGTACATCTTGATGACAATCCCGTAGAACCGACAAATCTCAGGCATCGGCGTGGATCGATCGGAGGCTCGGAAAGACTTCTTCAGGCAACTTGCCCGTCAGGCGCAAGTACATCGCGTCCGGGCACACGTCGAGGTCAGTCCCCCACTCGATCGCGCCGTGTGCGCCGAGTCGGACCGAATCGAAAAATGGCGCGTCCTCCCATGACTTGAAGACGCCCCGCCCGGCCAGATCGGACAGGTCGATATCACCCTTGGTTCCGTCATCGTAGCGGAGCCAAATCCGAAAATTCGGCAGCGCCTTCACCTCGACTGGTCGAGCCATATCCACTACCTCAGTTCTTCCGTTCACGATGGCGTCCAGAGGTTCGTGTTGTCAATGAGATCTTGGTACCCGAATCCTGTCGGCATAACGCCGCTTCGGCCGCGACGTCTCGGGGCTGCTGGACAGCGAGTCCACGCGGTCGCGTTTCGCTTGGCGGTGAACGCGCGCGGTGCTGCAGTGGATGCAGTGGATGTGGGCCGGTAGGAGACGAACTGGAGGAAGGCGTCAGCGCGAGGGCCACGTTGGGTTGCCGCGTGAATGCGCCGACGGGCTTCTGACCACGGCACCGTGCTCGCCGCACCGGCGTCGACGCGATCGAGCCGCGCCCGAATCTCGGCGGACCACGCCGCTTCTGCCTCGGCGTCGACTTCGTGCTCGAGGCTCTGAATCAATTCGCCAGCGAGCGCCGCGCGCTCCTCGTCTGAGAGTCTCAGCGCCTCCGCGAAAAGTTGCTTCGAATCCATAGGCGAAGATCAGCACTTCCTCGAGAGTGGCGAACGGCCCTGGGCTAACGCCGCTTCGGCCGCGACGTCTCGAGGCGCGTCAGGCGGCGGTCGTGCTCGGCGAGCACGCCTGTGGTCTGGGCGTGGTGGGCGTCGACGCGCGCATGCAGGCTCACGACGCCCTCAGCGACCATCCGAATGTCCGCGCGCAGTCCCTCCGCCACGACATCGAAATGCCGGCGCGTCTCGTCGGCCGCCCGTTGGATGTCCGCTGTGACCTCGGCCTTCGTCGCCAGCGGCGCGATGGCGGCAGCGAGGTCCGCTTGTGTAGCGGCTCTCAGGTCGGCGAGGTCCGCTTTCGTCGCGGCCCGCAGGTCAGCGAGGTCCGTCTTCGTCGCGGCCCGCAGGTCCGCCAGGTCCGCTTTCGTCGCGGCCTGCAGATCGGCGAGGTCTGTCTTGGTCGCCAGAGTTGGCAGAATCTGCTCGACGGTCGAGACCCTGCGTTCGAGATCTTGCACGTGATGCTCCACTGCTCGCTGCACCATGCCACCGCTCCTTCAGCATTGGCGCGGGCTTCGCCGATTCCGCCCGGCGCCCGCCGATCCTACCATCGTCGCCGAAGCAACAATGATTCCCGGACGGCGGCGCTGGGTGCAGGAGGGGTGTTAGGTACCGCCGGCTACTGATTGAGTGCGAAGGCGCGTGCGTGCTCAACATACCAGCGGTAGGTGGCCCTGATGCCCTCCACCAGCTCAGTGCGATGACGCCATCCAAGATGGTGCAGACGCGACACATCGAGCAGCTTTCGCGGTGCGCCGTCCGGCTTCGTGCTGTCGAACGTGATCTGCGCCGTCGGGTGCACGACGTCGCGAACCACATGCGCCAGGTCGAGAATCGAGAGGTCCTCGCCGGTGCCGACGTTGATGTGCCCCGGCTGATCGTACCGCTCCATCAGGAAGACGCAGGCGTCCGCCAGATCATCCACATGCAGGAATTCCCGACGCGGTGCACCCGTGCCCCACAGCGTTACGACCTCCGAACCAGACACGCGCGCATCGTGGAACTTGCGGATCATCGCCGGCAGGACGTGAGAACTCTCGAGATCGAAGTTGTCGTTCGGACCGTAGAGATTGGTCGGCATCGCCGAGATGAAGTCGCAGCCGTACTGGCGACGATACGAGTCGCACAGCTTGATGCCGGCAATCTTCGCGATCGCGTACGGCTCGTTGGTGCTCTCGAGCAACCCGGTCAGCAGGTGCTCTTCCTTCATCGGCTGCGGCGCCTCACGCGGGTAGATGCACGAGCTGCCCAGATACAGGAGCTTCTTCACGCCGAACAGGTGGGCGGCATGCACCACCGTGGCGTGAATCATCATGTTGTCGTACAGGAACTCGGCTGGCCGCGTCGAGTTCGCGAGGATCCCGCCGACAGTTCCGGCCACGAGGAACACGAACTCCGGCCGGTTGGCCCGGAACCAGTAGTTCACGGCCGCCTGATCGCGCAGATCGAGCTGCTCCCTGGTGGCCGTCAGCAGCGACGTGCACCTGGCCGCTTCGAGGCGACGCATGATGGCCGAGCCGACGAGCCCCCGATGGCCGGCGATGAATACTCTGGACCGTGACTCCACTCCACCCTCACTCCCGATTGCGAAACCACCCACCCGCGCCACGCAGCAGACGCCCTGCGTACAACAGCGGCAGCGGGAGCCGGCTCTCCGGTGCATACACGCGCGTCATGTAGTCGACCGGCGGAAAGAGATGCTCGCGCACCAGCGACAGCCGCTCGCGCCACGACGACAACGCCCGCATGTCGTCCAGTACCTCGCGCGCCTTCGGCCGGACACGCAGGTACGCCGCGGTCGCCTCGCGCGGCGCCGCTTCGGCAAACCGGGCGTCGTTGCGCAGACGTGCCGGAATGCGCGTGTGAAACCACTCCGCCGCGCGCAGCAGGCACTCGAGCGACACCGCCGAGATCTCGCGCTCGAGCACGAACGCCGCGAACGCGTCCCACTCCGCGTCGGTCAGCTCCGATGCCAGCAGGTGGATGTCGTACAGCCACTTGAACTGCTCGGCCTCGTCGTGATGATGCGCCACACGGTGCAGGCAGGCAATGACCAGCGCATGCACGGTGGACGGCCCACGTGCCCATGCCCCGAGCGGCGGCACCGGTTCGGACGCGGCCAGCAACTCCTCGAACGACAGCACGTGCGCGAACAGCTGCGTGCTGGCCAGACGCCAGTGCAGGTCGACCACATGCACCAGCGCCTCATTCTCCCACTTCGCATACTGCTTCTGGGTGGCGGTGAAGTCGCCCGAGAGCTTGGTTAGCGCCTGGTAGCCGAGTTCCGCCAGAAAGATCTCGTCGGCGACGTCGCGCGCGTCGCGGGCGATGAGGATGTCGGAGTCGATCCGCGCGCGTAGGTCGGGCCGGGCGTAGTGCGTGAACGCCAGATGGCTCCCCTTCACCAGCAGCAGCGGCACCTGCCGGCGCTCGAACGCCGCATGGATGCGGCGCAGCTCGGATTCAACGGCGAGGTCGAGCGCGGCGGCGCGGTGCGCCTCTTCGAGGAAGTGTTCCCGCAGGTCGGCCGGCAGTTGATGCGCGAACGCCAGCCGATCGGCGATGAGCGGCACGACGTCGTGCTGCTGGGCGGCCTCGTGAATGGCGAGGGCGCCGTAGGCCTTGATGGCGCGGACGTCGAGCGGCTCGCCGCGCAGCAGGTCGGCGAGGAGCTGATCGAGTGCGGCAGCGGACGACACCGGCGTTCTATCCAACCTCGATCCCCTGCGCATCACACAGCGCGCGGAACCGTCCCACCGAGCCCGCGAGCAACGATGCCCACGATCCCGACTCGACGACCCGTCCACGCTCGACGACATAGATCATGTCGGCGTTCCTGATGGTCGAGAGCCGGTGCGTAATCACGACGATGGTGGTCTGTTCGTGCAAGTGATCGATGGCCGCCTGGATGCGGCGCTCGTTCTCGGAGTCGAGCGAACTGGTGGCCTCGTCCAGAATCAGCAGTTGCGGCTGGCGCAGCAGCGCCCTCGCGAGCGACAGCCGCTGCCGCTCGCCACCCGAGAGCAGCACGCCGCGGTCGCCGACGATCGTATCAAGCCCGGCGGGCAGCGCGCGCACGAAGTCGGCCGCCGCCGCCTGTTCCAGCGCCCGCCACACCGCCCCATCGTCAGCCCCCGGCGACGCCCACACGAGGTTCGCCCGCACGGTGTCGTGGAAGAGGAACGTCTCCTGCGCCACGTAGCCGATCTGGTTGCGCCAGGCCTGCAGCCGCTCCGGCGACAGCGGCACATCGTCCACCAGCAGCTCGCCAGACGACGGCGACAGCAGCCCCATGAGCAGATCGGCAAAGGTGCTCTTGCCGGCACCCGACGGGTTGACGATGGTGGCGGCGACGGCCGCGAGCAGCACGAGTGCGGGACCGGCGACCTGGCGCAGCGAGCCGCGGTCGAGCACGCGCCCCGCGAGCGTGGACGACACCAGCCCCACGCCAACAATCCAGCCGCCGTGCAGGTTGCCCCACACGGCAAAGACAGGCACGACCCACGCCAGCGCGAGGCGCCCAGCCAGCGCGCGCACCAGCACCGCCAACGCGAGCAGTGTCCACAGCTGGGGCCGGAAGCTCGTGCCGGCCGGCGCCAGCGCGAACGCCACCACGGCCAGCAGCCACCAGCGCTTCGCCTGGCCAGCCAGCGGTTCCAGTTCGCGCCACAACAACCACAGCGTGGCGCCGAGCAGCAGCGTCTTCAGCAGCACGAGGCCCGCCACGCCGCCGAGCCGGTAGGCAAGCGCGAAGCCCACTTCGCTGAGCCACTCGTGGTTCACCCACGGCACGTCCTGGGTGAACGAGTACGGATCGACCGTGGTGATG